>ENA-UOJO01001645-UOJO01001645.1-human-gut-metagenome-genome-assembly--contig:-P57-NODE-1645-length-27213-cov-19.865454_pt1 | contig 27213 bp, 20 predicted proteins | sample MGYA00242351_ERZ723898 | MGnify/ENA metagenome assembly ERZ723898 | reverse complement strand
ATACCGACCTCCAATCGTTAGATTTTTAGGTCTAACTTTTGGGGGTCGGTACAGATTTATCAAGGATTACAGCCTTTTTTCCAGTTAAGCTGGCAACGGGAATCGGACCCGTGACCTCCGCACTACCAATGCGACGCTCTACCGACTGAGCCATGCCAGCAATTCTGTCGGAACTAATCCCGACTTGTAATACTATACTATAGAGAGCTATGATTGTCAATACTTTTCTACAGCATAATGTCAGATTTTTCTTTGCTATGCTCAATCTTCATATTTAACTTCCGGAACGGAATTGCAATTACAAGTCCAATCAGAAGTGAGATTATAATATAGATGCCCAAGATGCCGAGGCATTTCCAATAAGTCATTCCATACATACCACCGATGGTCTCCCGGAGTGCATCCATTCCATAAGGGAATGGGAAGAAACGGTAAATCCGCTGATAGATTGCCGGCAGTACTTCGATTGGGAAGGAACCGCCTGCTCCTGCTACCTGGATAACCATAATGACTACCGCCAAAGCCTCTCCGACATTTTCAAAGGCTACCGTTAATGCGTACATAAATAAGGTAAATACAAAGCTGCAGCATGCGCAGGCAAGCCAGAATAAGAACGGGTTATGGCATTGTATCTTAATATAAAATAAATCTCCCAGTGCAGTAATCAATGCCTGCACCTGTCCAATCAGGAAGAATGTAATATATCTTCCAAAGAATTTCTGGTAAGGTTTTGCATCCGGTATTTTCTCATCCGGAAGTACCTTTACATGAATGATTGCCACCAGAATCAACGCACCTACCCACAATGCCAGTACCGTATAGAACGGTGACATTGCCGAACCATAATTGGAAATCGGATAAATCTCTTTCGTCTCCATATTTACCGGAGAAGATAAGAAATCTCCTAACAAAGTCGGGTCGGTCTCTAAGATTTTCATCAAAGCCTGATACTGGTCACTGATTTCCAGAGCACTGAGACTTGTAATCACACTGTCAAGTCCGGTCTTCATTTCCTGTGCTGCTGCCAGTGAATCACTTAAGCTTTCATTTCCCTTATCGAGGGTTTCACTATAAGCATCCAATACTTCCGATACTTCATCAAAATCTCCATTGACACCATTTAAAATTGCCTGTGTCTGATTCAGTGACCCCTGCATGGACTGAATGGTTGTCTCCAGCTGACCTTTTACCGAATAGTCAAACGTATCTTTTAAAGCTTTTATTTTGGTCTTACAGGAAGTTATTTCGGTAGATATTTCAGTGTTTAAAGTATCCTTTGCAGTATTTAAATCTGTGACATTATTCTGGACACTGTTTAAATCTGCCTCAATTTTATCTAACTGTGCTTCGATTTCTGCAATCTGACCGGAAACACTTTCATCATCCTTCCAGTCTGCCACACTGTTTTCAAATAACTGACGGATCAGCGGCATCATATTAATTGCGCTCTGTAGTCCGCCGGAAGATAAATCACCATAGTTATCCAACTGATCTAAGGCATTCTGTATCAGCGTATTGATATTGTCAAGGCTGTCGGCTGCTGTATTAAGATTTGCTGAAATAACCTCAGCCAAAGCACTGGCATTAAGGCTGCCGGAATTCAATGCTCCCTGCATGGTATTTACCGTATTCGAACCATCATCTACCATCGTATTCAGATTCGGCAGCATAACCTGTGTCGTATCAATCAGGCTGGATGCCGAATTGGTAATGCTGACAAAAGAATTCAGCAATGCAATATAGCCGTCCAAATCTCCGCTTAAATCATTAAGCTGTGTCAGAAAAAGATTTATCATAGAGCCGGAATCCATTCCATTTTCTACCATGACATCATTTACCTTTAACATGACTTCTGCCAGAGTGCTGACAAAGGTTGCATTTACCTGTTCCTGCACTGCCGTTTTTGCCTTGGATGTAATCTTTGGTGCAATGGCATTTTTCTTCTCATTTTCATAATAAATAATCTGCGGATTCTGTACTTCTCCGTTAAGGAAGCTTATCATTTTCTTGGAGAAATCCTCGGGAATAATCAGTGCCGCATAATATTCACTGCTGTATACACCGTCGGTTGCTTCATCCATGGTATCAGTAAACTGCCAGCCCATAGTCTGGTTGGCTTTCAGGGCATCAATGACGCTGTCTCCGATATTTACAGGCAGACCTCCCATGTCAATTCCCTCATCTGCGGAATATACTGCTATCTTAAGATTTGATGTAGATTCCGGTCCATACGGGTCCCAGTTGGACAATATATTAAACCATGCGTACAGTGATGGAATAATGGAAAGACCTATTACAATAACCACTGCTACCACATTTGTGCTGACTCTCTTAAAATCCCGGTAAAAGATTCTAAAAATATTTTTCATGTGTTATCCCTCTGCTACTCCTTTGTGCTATCCGTTAAAAGTTCCTGCTCTGCCGTCTGAAGTACGGTACGAATCCGTTCTTCTACCTGGGCAATTCCATCGCCAATCAGTGCATCTCTCTCCTGCTGCTCCCGGTTGGAAATCTCATTTAATTTTTCCTGTAATTTATAGTCCGAATATTCTACAAAGATTAAATATCCTGCCAGAATAAACAGCGATACAATCCACAGAATCAAAAATACAATTTTTGAGCTTTCTGTCCAGAATAACAATGCCAGGAAAATCAGTGGAATAATGATAAGACACCGCAATCCGATGCGGATACGTTTCTGGTTCTTCTTATGAATCTCCTGCTCATAGCCTAAAAGCATGTCATAAAGCTTTTCATAATCTTCTTTCTTTTCCATCTGCTCTTCACCTGCTCTCTTACATCATCTTCGTATCTTTCATTCGCTTTTCTACGAAATGATTGATACCCATAAATGGTACGCGAATCAGCAGTCCGATTAACAATGCCGCTGCTGCGAAAATCAGAAGCTCTGCCAGATTCTTCTCATAGGCTCCGCCATACATGCCGCCAATGGTTTCACGCATGGCATTAATAGCATATGGAAATGGGAAGAAAATATATACCCGCCGGTAAAATTCCGGCAATATCTCAATCGGATACGTTCCACCGGAACCTGCAATCTGGATAACAACCATTACAACCACCAGTGCTTTTCCGATATCTCCAAAGGAGAGTGTCAGCGCATAGATTAAAAGGATAAAGGTAAAGCTCGTCAGCGACGCCGCAAACCAGAACAATACCGGATTCTTCACCTGGCAATGCAACAGATAAATATTGCCCAGTACAATAATCAATGCCTGTATTTGTCCCATCACAAAGAAGATTAAATATCTTCCCAGGAAAAGCTGATAACGCTTCGGATTGGTCAAATCCTTTTCGGATGCCTTTACTTTAATCAGGGAAACCAGTACAATACCGCCTACCCAGAGTGCCAGTGTCGTATAAAATGGTGCTACCGCAGAACCATAGTTTTTAATCTCATAAACCTGCTTTGTCTCCACTTTTACCGGCTGTGCAAAGAATTTACCATAGGTTTCCGGATCGCCGCCCAAAAGTTCCATGATAATCTGCATCTGTTCATCTTCCGATGCTTCATCCAGCTTGCTGATTGCCTCTTCTATCTTTGTATCACAGGTCTGCAGCAATGTCTGAATCTGTGTAAAGCTTTCATCTGTAGCATCTACCATATCTAAGGTTCCATCGAAAATGGTTTCCATGTCACCTAATGTATTATTCAGATTATTCAAAAGATTGGTTACATTGACCAGTATCTGGGATGCCGTATCCAATATTCCGGATACTCCAGGCACCAGATTATTGGTGTATACATTCTTCATATTTTCAATGGTCTTGCTGCAGTTAGACAATGCTGTATTCATTCCGCCTGTCACAGTATCTACCGCATCTTTTACTGCATCTGATGCATTGTCCGGCATCAGTGTCTCTAAAAGCTTCTGCATTTCTTCTGCATCCTGCTTCAACGCATCAATCTGTGACATCACATCATCCATATCCGTTTTCTGCTCGTCCGTAAAGCTCTCATCTGTCTTGAGTCCACTGATTGCTCCATAAAGCGACTGCAACTGGTCATTTAAAGTCTTGATATCATTCGTTGTTGTCTCAATACTTTCAGTTGTCTTCTTGGCAGAATCTCCCAGTCCGGCATTGGTAACATCCGTTGAAATCTTATTCAAAGAATTCTCAATATCCGTTAAGGTTGTCTCCACATTCTTGGAAAAATCTGAAAGTGTAGTATCCGTACTGTCTAATTGTGTCTTTGTTCCATTCAGGGAATTTACAGCTGAATCAATTTTATCTTCCACCTTTGACACACTGGAATTGGCTTCATCAATCCCTGCGCTCAGTTCTTCATTTTCGGACAGGAAGCTGTCTATCATGGCATCATAGTCCTTTAAATTCTGGCTGAGCTGCTCTAATTTCTGGCGGAATCCATCCACACCGCCATCTTCACTTATTTTCTCAGAAAGATTATCCATCTGGGCAAACATGGCACTTGCCGCTGTCTCAAGAAATGTCTCATTGATACTGGACTTTAATGTGCTCACCGCAGTATCGGTAATTTTCGTTGCAATGGCATTTTTCTTCTCATTCTCATAATATGTAATGGTCGGATTCTCCAGTCCTTTAGAAAAGATGCTGAACATGCTCTCGGAAAAGCGGTCACCAATAACTACTGCCGCATAATATTTTCCACTTTCTACTCCGTTGATTGCTTCATCAGAGCTGTCTACAAACTGCCAGCCTATGGACTTATTCTCCTTCAACTGGTCAATCACCTGAGCACCCATGTTGACGGTTGTGCCATCCTCTAATTTCATTCCTTCATCTTCAGATGCCACTGCAATATAGATATTTCCGGTGTTGGCATAAGGATCCTCGTTGGAATAAATATTAAACCATGCATACAAAGATGGAATAAAACACAATCCGATTGCAATGACCAGTGCGAAAAAATTCCTGCAAAGTCCTCTTACGTCCCTACGAAAAATGTGAATGATATTTTTCATGCTGTTACTTCCCTTTCAACTTCTTCTTTAAACGCTGTAACGCATTATCCACAGCCTTCGGCTCTTTTCCCATAGCTTCTGCAATCTGCTCATAGCGAAAGCCCTGCAGATAATACGACAACACTTCCTGTTCCATTTTGCTTAAAGTTTCATTTACTTTCCGCTTGAAATCTTCCCGGTCTTCCTGACTGATAAATAAATTCTCCGGATTCGCCTCATCTATAGTCTCTAACACATCCGCCAGATTCCTGCCTTCCGAATCCTCACTATCCGCATAAAGTGGTACATACGAATTGAGCGGTGCATGCTTTTTCCGATTGGAAGCCTCCACCGCTGTATACATCTGCCTTGCAATACAAAGGTCTGCGAAATGAAAAAAGCTGCTGTCTTTATCCGGCTGATAATCCCGGACAGCTTTAAACAGACCAATCATTCCCTCCTGAATCAAATCGTCCGTCTCACCACCAATGAGATAAAGTGCTTTTGCTTTTTTCTTAACCAGACTCTTGTATTTGTCCATCAGATAATCTGTAATTTCTTTTTCACCACTACGAAGTGCTGCAATTAATTCCTCATCACTCATGTTCTGATAAGATTGCATCTCTCTCTCCTGTTAACTTAATCTCTGTCTTACAATTTCATAAGCTAAAACACCTGTTGCTACCGATGCATTTAAGGAGTCAATATCTCCCTTCATTGGAATCGATGCCACAAAGTCACAGTTTTCTTTTACTAATTTGCTGACACCTTCTCCTTCATTTCCGATAACCAGTCCGATAGAACCTTTTAAATCCAGATCATACATGGTTGTGCCACCCATATCTGCACAGACAAACCACATGCCCTGCTCCTTTAATTCCCGGATGGTATTGGTAAGATTGGTTACCTTTGCTACCGGTGTATAATAAATGGCTCCTGCAGAAGCCTTTGCTACGGTAGCGGTCAGTCCCACTGCACGGCGCTTTGGAATAATGACGCCATGGGCACCTGCCAGATTGGCAGTACGGATAATTGCGCCCAAATTGTGCGGGTCTTCAATATTATCCAGCAAAATGACAAATGGTGCTTCATTTTTCTTTCTGGCATTTTCTAAAATATCTTCTACCGTTGCATAAGAAAATGCTGCTGCCATGGCAATGACACCCTGATGCTTCTTCGTCTCTGACAACTGCTCTAAACGTTCCTTTGCAACAAACTGTACCAGCGTATCATGTTTTTTCGCTTCTCTTAAAATGGTCTGAATGGGACCGTCTTTACAGCCATCTAATACAAACAGCTTGTCTATGGTTTTTCCGGAACGAAATGCTTCTAAAACTGCATTTCTTCCTTCTATCTTCGTGCTTTCCGCCTGTTTGTTTTCCATCTGCATTTCTTCCATTCTACTTTCCTCCTGCCAGATCATTCTTTCCGGTCTTCACATTATAGTGTCTGATTGCTTCTTTCGACAATTCCAAAATCCGCTCAAACTGATCCGTCAGATATAAATAGCCCATCAATGCTTCAAAGCCGGTGGCACGGCGATAATCTGACATAGTTGCGTTTTTTGCCATGGTCGGAGACTTGGCATTTCTGCCTCTGCGGTAAATTTCCGTTTCGTCTTCCGTAAGCATCGGAGTCAGTGTCTCCATCATCGTTGCCTGCGCATGTGCTTTCACCAGATGGCTGGTGGTCTGATGCAGACGGGATGCCTTGGTATTGCCTTTTCCAACTACAATGCTTCTTATGACAAGGTCATAAATGCCATCTCCTATGTAGGCAAGTGCCAAAGGGGAGTAGGTTGCTACATCCACCTTTGGCAGGTCAAAATATTCTTTGATATGGGAATCTATGCCTTTTTCCATTTTACACCCTCTCTGGTATCCTCTAAGACAATTCCTTTTTCCAAAAGTTCATTACGAATTGCGTCTGCTTTGGCAAAATCTTTTTCCTTCTTTGCAGCCTTACGCTCTTCGATTTTTTCTAATACATATACTTCTAAATCTGCATCGATTTCATCGGCAGGATTTGCTGCTTCTCCCGCTGCTAAATCAAGAGATAATACATAATCAAAATCTTTTACCAGTGCAAGCTTGGTCGCATCGGTCATATCGGCTTTCAATACTTCATATACTACAGTCAGTGCCATGGAAGTATTTAAATCATCCTCTAATGCCTGCAGGAATTTCTCTTTGTATGCATCAAATTTATCCTGCTCTACTTCTGTAGACGCATCCAGTTTTGCAATGGTCTTACGAAGCTTTACATAGGAATTTTCCATATTATCCATTACTTCATAAGAGAATTCCAATGGCTTTCTGTAATGGGACTGCAGACAGAACATACGATATACCAGCGGCAGATAACCTTTTTCTTCCAATAAGGAAACGGTCAGGAAATCTCCCTTGGATTTACTCATTTTTCCTGATTTATCATTCAGATGATGCACATGGAACCAGTAATTACACCATTTGTGTCCAAGATATGCTTCACTCTGTGCAATCTCATTGGTATGATGTGGGAAAATATTATCCACACCACCACAGTGAATATCCATATATTCGCCTAAATGCTTCATGCTGATGCAGGAGCACTCGATATGCCAGCCCGGATAACCAACGCCCCATGGACTATCCCATTTCAGTTCCTGGTTATCGAATTTGGACTTGGTAAACCACAATACAAAGTCACTCTTGTTGCGCTTATTTTCATCCTCAGATACGTCATCACGGACACCTACCATCAGCTCTTTTTCGCTCTGGCTGGAGAATACATAATAATCATCTAATTTTGATGTATCAAAATATACATTTTCTCCGGCAATATATGCATAGCCTTTCTCTAAAAGTACCTCTATCATATGAATAAATTCCGGGATACAATTGGTTGCCGGCTCTACCACATCCGGACGTTTGATATTTAATTTGGAGCAATCGGAAAAGAATGCATCGGTATAATACTTTGCAATCTCCATAACGGTCTTGTGCTCACGCTTTGCGCCCTTTAACATTTTATCCTCACCGGTATCTGCATCACTGGAAAGATGTCCTACGTCTGTTATGTTCATGACACGCTTTACATCATAACCTGCATAGCGAAGTGTTTTCTCTAATACATCTTCCATAATATAGCTGCGCAGATTTCCGATATGTGCAAAATGATATACGGTTGGTCCGCAGGTATACATTTTCACTTTTCCATCTTCGTTTGGCACAAAGGTCTCTACTTTTCTTGTAAGGGTATTAAAAATCTTTACGTTGTTCTCCATGTTATCCTCCATCGTTCCTGGAATTACTTATTTTAATTCTTTTCTACTTCCTGCTTTAATGCTTTTATCTCTTTTTCCATATCAATGATACGGTTGCATAATTCTGAATTTTCCCGCTGCAATACATTGATGTCTTCCTGTACCGGGTCCGGCAGATTGCACTGATCCATATCGCTGCGTGGAATTTTTACATTGTTACGTTTTACGATTCGTCCCGGAACACCTACTACCGTACAATTTGGCGGCACCTCTTCAATTACCACACTTCCGGCACCGATTTTCGAATTCTCTCCTACCGTAAAGGAGCCGATGATTTTCGCTCCGGCACTTACCATTACATTATCCTCTAAGGTCGGATGACGTTTTCCGGTTTCCTTACCGGTTCCGCCCAGGGTTACACCCTGATATAAGGTTACATTATCTCCGATAATTGATGTCTCTCCGATGATAACGCCGGTACCATGGTCGATAAAGAATCCTTTTCCAATTACTGCGCCCGGATGTATCTCAATTCCGGTTTTTCTTGCTGCTTTCTGTGAAATATATCTCGCCCGGAAGAAATGTCCCTTCAGGTAATGCTTATGTGCACGCCTATAACTAAGCATAACACGAAATGACGGATAAAGCAAAACCTCCATTGGAGATTTTAATGCCGGATCACGCTCCTTGATAATCTCAAATTCCTCTTTTAATTCTTTTATAAAACCCATGATTACAGCCTCCTGTTCACTGTATAGATTCTTTCCTTTATGCATGCATGCCTGTAATTTTTCTCGCGGAGCGATTTTTTACTTTACAGGAAAGCAATTTCCTATAAAGTAAAAAATCGTCTCTATATAAATATAGAGACGAAGTTATTCCGCGGTTCCACTCTAAGTAAAGCATTGCTGCTTTCCCTCAATACACGTAACGTGTGCTATTCGTTCCTGGATACTTGCTTTCACCGGGACTGCTTCCGGATGCACTTCATATACTTTGGAATCAAGACTGCTTTCAGCCGATGACAGTCTCTCTCTTTTATTCACGCATGTATACTACTCTTTCCGTTCACTGCATTTATCAATTCATTTCTGAATCATTTTTAAATTCTTTTTACGCTACTAGTTTATGCACGAATTGCCATTTTGTCAATAGAAAAGTTATTTTCCGCATCCCGGGCAGCCTGCACAATTTCGTTCACTGCCTCCCACTGCTATGCTGTTTTCATAGATACTTGAGATAGCACAGATTGCCTGGGAGCTGATTCCATCTTCGCTTCCGGTAAAGCCAAGCCCTTCCTCTGTGGTTGCCTTTACATTTACCTGACTGACGTCTATCTTCAATGCCTGTGCAATATTTTCTTCCATCTTCTCAATGTGTGGACGCATCTTTGGCTTCTGGGCAATAATCGTAGCATCGATATTATCAATGACATAATTCTCTTTCTCTAAAAGCTGTCCCACTTCTTCCAATAATTTTATACTGGAAATCCCCTCATATGCCGGGTCTGTATCCGGAAAATGCTTTCCGATATCTCCTAAAGCCGCTGCCCCCAGCAACGCATCCATGATGGCATGTAACAATACATCTGCATCCGAATGTCCCAGCAAGCCAAGACTGTGCGGTATCTCCACTCCGCCTATGATTAATTTTCTTCCTTCTACTAATTTATGAACATCATATCCCATTCCTACTCGCATGTGATTACCTGCTTTCTTTTTTTCTTTTCAACTTTCCGGCTCTCTGCTTCCGCCCTATCTCGGTCCAGCTCCGCAGTGCATGCGGGAAGCTGCCATACACCTTCCCGCTCTCGGGCTTTCGCCCTATCTCGATCCAACTTCGCAGTGCCACGCAGGAAGCTGCTTTGCATCTTCCTGCTCTCGGGCTTTCGCCCTATCAAAAACAAGGAAAATCCAGCTTTGTCTGCAAGCAGCCAATCTGGATTTTTCCTGTTTTTGGCACTGCTCAATGCTTACGGACATTATACCACACTGGAGGTATTTTCTGATAGCTGTTTATAGATTTCTTTTTTCATATTATTTCCTGTTTTGCATCATACTATTGTATCAGGAGGTATTTTATGAATTTTAAAAAACTTTTTATCTGGGGTTTTCTCTTTATGTCCGTAATTGGAACCCTATTACATTTTGTCTATGAATGGTCCGGTAACAATTCCATCGTACGGCTTTTTGCACCATGGAATGAATCCACCTGGGAGCACATGAAGCTTCTTTTCTTTCCAATGCTGGTTCTTGTGCTTTTTCTTTTTTTCAAACTGCCGGAACAAAGTCCGATTCCAGCAGCACTCTCCATTGGGACGCTGGTTGGGTTGGTATTGATTCCAATTCTCTTCTACACATACACCGGTGTGCTGGGCTTCTCTGTCATGGCGATTGATATTGCAATTTTCTACATCAGTGTTCTGGGTGTCTTTCTTACCGGATGGTTTCTGAAAGATAACCGCGAACTTGCCAACCGCAGGGGACTGCTACTTACCTGCCTTGTAATTCTTGCAATTCTGTTTTTCATCTTTAGTTACTATCCGCCTGGGATTGGGCTTTTTCAGGAGCCATAAGCTATTTTTAAATAGGAAAACAGGTCGGTAAGAGATTTACAAGAAATTCTCACCTGCAGTTCTTTCCTGATGCCAGATTTTTTCTTGCTACTCGCAAAAAAAAGAATCTTGCATCTGCAAGATTCTTTTTCAGTAGCGGAAGGGAGATTTGAACTCTCGACACCACGGGTATGAACCGTGTGCTCTAGCCAACTGAGCTATTCCGCCATATTCAATTATTTATTTTGGAATGGGACCTACAGGGCTCGAACCTGTGACCCTCTGCTTGTAAGGCAGATGCTCTCCCAGCTGAGCTAAGATCCCATATTCCTGCGGGTTACTCATCTGCAACCCGCTTTGCTAGTATACTATATAGGAATAGTGAAGTCAAGCACTTTTTCAAAAATATTTTTGAAATATTTAAAATTTTTGAAAATATTTCAAGATTCAAAATTACTCCAATAATTCTGTCAAGCTGCCGGATACTTGCCTTATGAGATACCTTTGCAAATCATACATCTCTCCTTCTCCCTACTCCTTCGCAATAAACAAGACGCCCAGTGTTCCCGGTCCACAGTGGCTGGATACTACACCACCCGCCCTGGTCTCTAAAATTTCATGAAAGACATGCAGGTCATTGAGATAAGCCCGTACCTTATCTACGATTTCCGGGGCACTGCCGGAATGAGTGATAAATACACGTTCCGGCCGGGCATTCTTCATTGCTTCTTCCATGTCTTTCACATAAGAGAGCACAACCTTTTCCATATTGCCACGGTATTTCTTGCCCGGTCCCATCTTACCATCCTCAACACCAATCCGCGGATGAAGCTTTAATGCACCACCGGCTAAGGCAGCCAGTCCACTGCATCTGCCACCACGATAAAGATAGGTTAAGGTGTCTACCACAAAGCTTGCCCGAACCAGAGGCTTTAATTCTTCGATACGGGCGGTAATCTCTGCCGCGCTCTTTCCCTGCTGTGCCATTTCGGCTGCTTCTATGACAAGAAGTCCGATACCGGTAGAAAGGTTTGCTGAATCGATTACAGTCACCAGATTTTCCGCATTCAGTTCTTCCGCTGCAAGACGCATCACATTCATGGAAGAAGACATCCCGGATGCAATGGCAAAACAGATAACCTCCTGACCTTTTTCTACATAAGGCTTTAACAATTCTACTGCCTGCTCTGCGGATGGTGCTGAAGTCTTTGGAGTGGTCTTGTGTTCATCCGACCAGTCAAAAATCTCCTGCGGAGTAATATTTACTCCATCCAGATATTCTTCGTCACCTAATAAAATGTGAAGCGGAAGAATGGTAATATCATAACGTTTTACCAGTTCTTCAGATAAATCACAGGTACTATCTGAAATTATCTTTACCATATCAAAAACCTCCCAAAATAAAAATTTACATTTCTTCCAGTAGACGTTCTACCAGTTTTACACAATCAGCTGCATCCGGGGAATAGCCATCTGCACCGATTTCATCTGCAAAGCTCTGTGTAATTGCTGCGCCGCCTACGATAATCTTGCTGTTGCAGCCACGCTCTTTTGCCAGTTCTACCACATCCTTCATACGCATCATAGTAGTGGTCATCAGGGCAGAAAGTCCGATAATCTGGGCATTCTCTTTTAACGCTGTATCCACAATAATATCCGCTGCCACATCCTTGCCAAGGTCTAAGACACGATAACCATAGTTACGGAGCATCAGTGCTACCAGATTCTTACCGATATCGTGTATGTCACCTTCTACGGTTGCAATAATAATGGTTGCCTTTGGCTCTGCGTCCTTATCTTTGGAAAGCATTGGCTCCAAGTATTCAATGGCATGCTGCATGGTCTGCGCACTGGAAATCAGCTGCGGCAGGAAATAAATCTGCTTGTCAAAAAGGACACCTACTTCATTAATGGCAGGAATCAACTGTCCATTAATAATCGCTCCCGGTTCTTCTCCTGCTGCCAAAGCTTTATCTACTTCTTTTAAAATATTGCCCTTATTTCCCTTTAATACACAATCAAATACCGGATTTGCCGGCTCTAAAGTGCCTGCCGAAGCTGCGTTATCGGTTGCCGGAGCTTCCTTCTGTGCCCGCTGGTTCATCCGATTGATATAGCGGATATCGGAACCTTCTTTATGTAAAAGCATATCCGAAGCCACTGCCGCATTCATTAATAAATCCTGGGATGGATTTGCAATTGCCATCGTAAGTCCTTTTGCAATTGCCATGGTAAGAAATGCACTGTTTACATAAATACGTTCCGGCAAGCCGAAAGAAATATTGGAAAGTCCACAGGCTGTGGCAAGGCCCAATTCATCCTTACAATACTGGATGGTATCAAAACATTCCAATGCTGCCAGCGGATTTGCACCTACCGTTGCTACCAGTCCGTCCACGATAATATCTTCTTTATGAAGACCGATTTTTAAGGCGGCATTTAAAATGGTACGGACAATCTGCCGCTTCTCTTCTGCGTCTTTTGGAAGTCCCTCGTCAGAAAGCGGAAGCAAAATAAACATTGCTCCATATTTCTTTGCAATCGGAAGCAATTTTTCGAATTTCTCTTTTTCTAAGGAAATAGAGTTAATCAAAGCTCGTCCCGGATAAATACGAAGTGCTGCTTCAATAATATCCACATGGGATGAATCGATACAAAGCGGACAATCCACTGTATAAGTAACCTCATGAATGGTATTTAACATCATCTGTTTCTCATCAATTCCATTCATACCCATATTGACATCCAGAATGGCTGCACCATTTTCTTCCTGCGCCCGTGCCATATCACGAACCATATTAAGGCTGCCTTCCCGAAGCTCTGCCTGCAATTTCTTCTTTCCGGTCGGATTAATCCGCTCACCAATTACCATAAATGGTCCGTCCAAATCAATTTCTACCGTCTTACGCTCGGAAGTAAGCACTCTTCGTCTTGGAGCTTCCACATGATGGATTCCCATTGGTTTTACTTTATCTGCCAATGCTTTGATATGTGCCGGGGTCGTTCCACAGCATCCACCAATAATCGAAACGCCTTCTTCGACTAATTTTGCACCAACTTCCGCAAATTCTTCCGGTGTGGTCTTGTATACCGTTACACCATCCTCTAATTCCGGTAATCCGGCATTTGGCTTTGCCAAAACAGGAACATAGGCATATTCTACGGTCTGGCGAATCGGCTCTAACATTTCCTCTGGTCCTGTGGAGCAGTTCATTCCCACTGCATCGGCACCCAGGCTCTGCAACGTAACTACCGCAGTTACCGGATCTGTTCCATACAAGCTTCTGCCATCCTCGTTATAAGTCATACTTGCCATAATCGGCAAATCACAGGTTTCACGGATTGCCAGCACAGCGGCTCTTGTTTCCTGCAGACTCATCATGGTCTCAATGATAAATAAGTCTACTCCCGCATCTGCCACAACTTTGACCTGTTCTTTATAAATATCTACCAGTTCTTCAAACTGCAATTCACCCATCGGATAAAGCTGCTGACCGGTCATGGTAATATCACCGGCTACCAGCGCTTTTCCGCCTGCTGCCTCTTTGGAAATGGCAACTAATTGCTGGTTCATCTCTACCAGCTTATCTGCCAGTCCATATTCTTCTAATTTAATGCGGTTTGCAGTAAAGGTCGGTGCCAAAAGGATCTGTGTTCCAGCCTCCACATAAGCCCGCTGCAAATCTATCATGGTCTGTGGATGCTCTAAAATCCACTGCTCCGGGCAGACTCCTACCGGCATTCCTGCATTCTGAAGATTGCTTCCGGTTGCACCATCTAAGATAACCGGTCCATTTTTTACTAATTCTTTAAATTCCTCTCTTGTCATCTGCGTTCTTCCTCCTGTCGGATTGCCTCAATAATTCTCGCAATTAAGCCCGTCCGGTTAAATGGTGTCATAAAATAAAATCCGTCTGCAATATCATATAATTTTGCTGCGATTTCAACAGATAATTCAATTGCCACTTCTTCTGCCTCTTCTCTTGTCATATCTTCCCGATACCGGTTTACAATTTCATCGGAAACATGGATGCCCGGCATCTCATTTTTCACAAACATTGCATTCTTATAGCTTACCAGCGGCATAATACCGCACATGATTTTGGTGTCAATGTGTTCCTTGATATAAGTCAGTCTTTCCACATCTTCCTCGGTATATACCGGCTGTGTCAGGAAATAACCGCATCCTGCTTCCGCTTTACGCTTCATCCGTTCAATAATCGCATCCGGATTGGCGCCATGATAATTCAGTGCACCACCATAATAAACCGGCTCCTGTGCAAAAACTTCTAAATTCATTTCCTTAACATACTGCATCAGTTTAATGGAATTAAAATCAAAAACAGAAGTCACTCTTTCGCGGTCTGCCCTTGAAACCGGGTCTCCGGTCACAATCAGGAAATGGCGGACATCATTCATATGCATGCCTAAAAGACCTGCCCGAAGCGCAATCACATTGCGGTCACGGCAGCTGATATGTGGCATTACTGCCACACCGGTCTTCTGCTGGATTTTCACTGCCAGCTGTCCGGCATCCATTCTCGCCCGCGCCATTGGGGAATCGGAAAGGGTAATCAGATCCACATTACATTTTCTTAAATCTTCTGCTCCTTTCATAACCTTGGATGCATCCTCGGAAAATGGCGGGTCCAATTCTACAATATAAGCCTTCTCCCCACGGGAAAGCTTCTCTTCAAAAATAGATGGAGTTCTTGTAACCTCCTGCGTTACTACATTTTCAATTTTCTTTGCTGCCTTCGGCACATCCTGTAACTCGCCAGAAAGCAAAGCAATATATTCCGGTGTGGTTCCACAGCAGCCACCTAAAATATCTGTGCCAAGGGCTGCAATATCCTTCATTTTTTCTGCATAATAAGATGCATTATTGGAATAAATTGTCTTTCCTCGCAAAGTATATGGGTACCCTGCATTTGGAAGTGCTGATACGAATTTGTCACTGGAGAACTTCAGGTTCTTCATAAACTGATACATGTGGGTACTGTCCAGTTCACAGTTAAATCCATAGGCATCCACATTTTCCATCTCGGAAGCTTCTATTGCCACACGTTGCATGGAGAGACCGGAGCGGGTGTAGCCACTTTTGTCAAACGCAAACTGCACCAGAATAAATGCGTCTGATTTTTCTTTGATATATGCCGTCACCGGCTCAATATAGGTAAAGTCACTCTGTGTCTCAAATACAAAACAGTCTGCGCCACAGGAAAGGAAGGTGTCACAAATTTCTTTGTACTCCTGTAACACATTGTCATAGTCCTGATGGTCAAGATCATAAATCGGTCCTAAATCTGCTCCGATAAATACCGGAATCTCTTTTCCATTTTCTGCCTGAAATGCGGTTACTGCTTCCTTTGCAATCTCATAACCCGCCCGGACTGTCTCTTTTACTTCCTGCATATCTGCAAGAAACATGGTATTTGCTGCAAATGTATTGGTGCGGATCAGTCTTGCTCCCGCACGCAGATATTCTAAATGAATCTCCTTAATCTGCTCCGGATTCTTGAGATTCTCCTTTTCTGCAATCACGGTATCTTCGCTGTATTTTTCCTCATAATAAGTGCCCATGGCACCATCGGTTATCAGTCTTTGTTCTTTGATATATTCTTTTATATTCATAGTATGCTCCGGTTTATCTTACATTTGAATTCCTACTAATTATATATGTAAGCTCCTTTTCCTGCAACTTAAAAATATAAATTTAATCCGGTGATTTGCTTTTTTCATTTTCTGTGCTACACTGTTATTCATTGACAATGATATTTTCAAATACAAAGGAGTACACTTGATGAATTCAGTAAAGCTAATTGCCTTAGACATCGATGGCACCCTCTATAATAAAGACGGTGTCATTACCTCTTATAATAAAGAAATGATTCGAAAAGCCGTAGAAAACGGGATTACCGTTATTATCTCCACCGGCCGGCCTTATATCGGTCTTCCTGTGGATGAAATGAAGGAGCTTGGCATCCAATATGCCATTACTGCCAACGGTTCTGCGGTATACCGCGTCCCGGAAAAGGAACTGCTCTTAGATGAAAGCATGGATACCGATTTAAGTGTCCGGCTGTTACGCAAGCTCTATACGCAGTCTCTTCATATCGATGCCTTTATCAATGGTGACGGCTATACCCAGTTTTCCACCAGCGAGCTTACCAACCTATTAGATATTCCGGATTCCTTAAAAAAATATATCCAGACCACCCGGAAGACGATTACTGACTTAGCTGCTTATATCGAAGAACATAAACTTTGTGTTTCAAAACTGACTTTAAACTTTGCACCGGATGCAGATGGAAGCTATACCACAAGAGAAAAAACAAAAGAAATCTTAGACACCTTCCCGGAAGTCACTTATGTGTCCGGCGGTTTTCATAACTTAGAAGTTACCAGATGCGGCATTGCCAAATCCAAAGGACTTAAATTCCTCTGTGATTACCTCCACATTTCCATGGAAGATACCATGGCGGTAGGTGACAGCGAAAATGATCTTGATATCGTCAAAGCTGCCGGCATTGGCGTTGCCATGGGAAATGCGCAACAGCTCTTAAAAGATTCGGCTGATTTCATTTCCCTTTCCAATGAAGAAGATGGTGTTGCATACGCAATCGAGCGGTTCTGCTTTTAACAGAACCGCTCGGTTTTTATTTTACTATTTTATTTAAAGTATGCTACTCCACTTTCGAACAGCTTCATATCCTGCTCGCCGTAAATGTTGACTGCAACAGACTCTCCACGACGCTCTGCATGTGCCATCTTACCAAGGACACGTCCGTCCGGACTGGTGATACCTTCGATTGCCATGTAAGAACCGTTTACGTTCCACTCTTCATCCATGGTTGGAACACCGGCTTCGTTTACATACTGGGTTGCCACCTGACCATTCTCGAAAAGCTTGTCTAACCACTCCTTTGGAGCAACGAAACGACCTTCTCCATGAGATGCCGGGTTACAGTATACGCCGCCAAGCTCAGCCTGTGCTAACCATGGGGACTTGTTGGTCACTACCTTGGTATATACCATCTTTGAAATATGACGTCCGATGGTATTGTAGGTCAGAGTCGGTGAATCCGGTCTCTGGTGTGTAATCTTGCCGTAAGGAACCAGACCTAATTTAATCAGTGCCTGGAATCCGTTACAGATACCAAGTGCAAGACCGTCACGCTCATTTAAAAGCTTGTTTACAGCTTCTTTCATCTTCTCATTACGGAATGCTGTTGCAAAGAATTTTGCTGAGCCTTCCGGTTCATCTCCTGCGGAGAATCCACCAGGGAACATGATAATCTGTGCTTCATCAATTGCTTTTACAAATACATCAACAGAATCACGGATGTCTTCTGCATTTAAGTTCTTAAATACCTTTACGGTTACATCTGCACCTGCATTTTCAAATGCTTTCGCACTGTCGTACTCGCAGTTGGTTCCCGGGAATACCGGAATAAATACATGTGGGCGGGCAACCTTGTGCTTGCAGACGTAAATGTCTTTGGTATCGTAAAGTCCGCTCTTCACTTCTTCTGTTCCGGTGGTTGCTCTGGTTGGGAATACTTTCTCTAAAGTCTGTCCCCATGCTTCGATTGCTTCATCCATGGAAATGCTCATATCACCATAGATAAAGTTCTTGCTGTCATTTACTGCACCCACAACAGCTCCGTTCGCTGCAAGGCCTGCTGCTGCAAGAATTTCCTGTGCTTTTACAACTTTATTTTCCGGAACTTCTGCTACGATATTTCCAAAGCCCGGTGCAAATAATGTTTCTTTTGTTACATCTGCATTTACAGTAACGCCAAGTTTATTACCAAATGCCATCTTGCTGACTGCTGCTGCAAGACCTTTTCCGTCTAATGCATAAGCTGCTACGATAACGCCTGTCTCAGTCATTTCATGAATTGCATCATAAAGCTTCATAACCTGTGCGTAATCCGGCATATCATAAGCATCTTTTTCGATGGTAAATAACATCAGCTTATCATTTTCTTTCTTAAGCTCCGGTGTGATAACATCTTTTTCTTTTGCTACATCAACTGCAAAGGATACCAGTGTTGGCGGTACATCAATTTCATTGAAGGAACCGGACATGGAGTCCTTTCCACCGATGGATGGAAGTCCGAAACCAATCTGCGCATTATAAGCACCAAGCAGTGCTGCAAATGGCTGGCTCCAACGACTTGGCTCCTCCGACATTCTGCGGAAGTATTCCTGGAATGTGAAACGAATCTTGTGGAAATCACCACCGGCTGTTACGATACGGGAAACAGACTCTAATACTGCATAAGCTGCTCCATGGTATGGGCTCCATGAAGATAAATATGGATCAAATCCGTAACTCATCATGGTTACTGTATCGCATTTTCCATTCATAACCGGAAGTTTTGCAACCATACTCTGTGTCTCGGTCAACTGATATTTTCCACCATATGGCATGTATACACTGCCTGCTCCGATGGAACCGTCAAACATTTCTACGAGACCCTTCTGGGAACATACGTTAAGGTCTTTTAATTCATTTAACCATGCTGCTTTCATATCGCCTGCTGCAACTGCTTCTTCTACAGCCTTTGTGCCGATTTTATTTAAATAATTCTCTTCTTTTACCGGAAGCTCTACCTTTACATCAGTCTCCTGATGTGCTCCGTTGGTGTCTAAGAATGCTCTGGAAAGATTTACAATTTCTTTTCCTCTCCAGGACAATACTAATCTTGGCTCTTCGGTTACAATGGCAACTTTCACAGCCTCTAAGTTTTCTTCTTTTGCATAATCTAAGAACTGCTGTGCATCTTCCGGTGCAACAACAACTGCCATACGCTCCTGAGACTCGGAAATAGCAAGTTCTGTTCCGTCCAGTCCGGCATATTTCTTAGGTACTTTATCCAAATCAACCTGTAATCCGTCTGCAAGCTCTCCGATTGCTACGGACACTCCACCGGCACCAAAGTCATTACATTTCTTAATAATGTGGGCAACTTCTTCTCTGCGGAAAAGTCTCTGAATCTTACGCTCGGTAGGTGGGTTACCTTTCTGAACCTCTGCTCCACAGGTATCAATGGATTCTGTATTGTGTGCTTTGGAGGAACCGGTTGCTCCACCACAGCCATCACGTCCGGTACGTCCGCCTAAGAGGATAATAATATCTCCCGGATCAGAAGTCAGTCTCTGAACGGCACGACGAGGTGCTGCTCCCATAACGGCTCCGATTTCCATTCTCTTAGCCACATAATCCGGATGATATACTTCTTTGACATATCCGGTAGCAAGTCCAATCTGGTTACCATAGGAACTGTATCCCTGTGCTGCGCCGCGAACCAATTTCTTCTGAGGAAGCTTTCCTTCCATGGTATCTTTTACAGATACGGTAGGGTCAGCAGCTCCGGTTACACGCATTGCCTGATATACATAGGTACGTCCTGACAACGGGTCACGGATTGCTCCACCAAGACAGGTTGCAGCTCCACCAAACGGCTCGATTTCGGTTGGGTGGTTGTGGGTCTCATTTTTAAAGTTTACAAGCCATTCTTCTGTCTTGCCATCTACTTCAACAGGCACTACGATAGAGCAGGCATTAATCTCATCGGACTCTTCCTGATCCTGTAATTTTCCTTCTTTTTTCAGACGCTTCATTGCCATTAATGCAATGTCCATTAAGCAGACAAATTTGTCATCTCTGCCTTCATACATTTTCTTGTGTGTATCAAGATAATCCTCATATGTCTTTTCCATTGGCTCTTTGTAGAAACCATCTTCAAATGCAACATTTTTCAGCTCGGTAGAAAATGTGGTATGACGGCAATGGTCTGACCAGTAGGTATCCAGCACACGAATCTCGGTCATGGATGGGTCTCTATCTTCTTCTCCATGGAAATAGTTCTGAATATGTAAGAAATCCTTGAATGTCATAGCCAGTCCAAGGGAATCATAGAGTGCTTTTAATTCCTGCTCCGGCATATCCTTAAATCCGGTCATAATCTTAACATCTGCAGGCTCCAGAAACTCTGTTACCAAAGTCTCAGGCTTCTCCATGCCGGTCTCTCTGGAATCTACCGGGTTGATGCAGTGATGCTTGATTGCCTCTAACTGCTCAGCGTTAATATCTCCGTAAATAACATACGTTGTTGCGGTACGGATAACCGGCTCTTCATCCTCTTTTAAAAGCTTCACACACTGCTCTGCAGAATCTGCTCTCTGGTCGAACTGTCCCGGAAGGAATTCAACGGAAAATACTTTTCCATCCCCCATTTCAAAATTCTCTTCATAGACATCATCTACCGGCGGCTCTGAAAATACAGTCTGAACTGCTCTTTTATATACATCATCAGAAATGTTTTCAATATCATAACGAATCAGGACACGTACCTTATCTACTGCGCTGATTCCAAGATAACTCTTAATCTCTGCATGTAACTCTTTGGCGCGTACTGCGTAAGCGTCTTTTTTCTCTACATACACTCTTCTTACCTTACTCATCTTCTACCTCCTGAATGTTTACTTTCTTATGCTCATTATAGCACGGCATTATGAATAAGAACAATTAATATATTTAATTTTATTTATAAGAGTTACTAATGTTGACACAGTTATAAGCGTCACTTATAATAAAGGAAAATATGTAAGATATGCATTCTGATATGATAAAGGAGCCATTATGGATATTAATTACGAATTATATAAAGTATTCTACCACGTTGCTACTTCCTTAAGCTTCTCGGAAGCCAGCAAGCAGCTTTACATTTCCCAGTCTGCAGTAAGCCAGTCCATCAAGACCTTAGAAAAGAAATTGGAGCAGCCGCTTTTTATCCGGAGCACCAAGAAAGTCCAGCTTACTCCGGCAGGACAGGTTCTGTTAAAACACATTGAGCCTGCCATGAATCTCATCGCCCGCGGAGAAAACCAGCTCTTAGAATCCAATACCCTTGGATTGGGTCAGCTTCATATTGCTGCCAGCGACACTATCTGCCGTTATTTTTTAGTACCTTATTTAAAAGAATTTCATAAAAAATTTCCCAGCGTTCCCATCAAGGTTACCAATGCAACCTCTCTTGGCTGCGTTGACCTCTTAGAGCAGGGAAAAGTCGATATTGCCGTTACTAACTGCCCGAATGTACGATTAAATCAATCCTACATCCGCAAAATGGTACTGGATTTTACGGATGTATTTATTGCGAATCCATCCTACTTTAATTTAAAACAACAGGAATTAAGTTTCCGGGATTTAACAAAATATCCTCTGCTGATGCTCGATAACAAGAGTACCACCAGTGAATTCATGCACAATCTCTTCCTCTCCCATCAGTTGGAGCTGATTCCGGAAATTGAACTGAGCAGTAATGACCTTCTGATTGACCTTGCCCGTATCGGTCTTGGTATCGCCTGCATTCCGGACTATTGCTTGAAACATGAATCTAAGGATTTGTTTATCTTAAAAACTTTAGAACCTCTTCCACGAAGACAGCTTGCTGTCTCCGTAAATCCGAATCTGCCGATTCTTACTTCCACAGAAGAATTCTTAAATCTACTGCCGACATTATAAATGCTTTTCCTCCCAGAAGGCAACCAGCTTTTCTTCCAAATTAGATAGCTGGCACACGCTCCGCTGTTCCCACTCTCTTGGGAACAGCCGCTGATAATCATTCTGCAGAAAGCGTTCATCCAAAAGTTCAATAATTCCCACATCTTCTGCAGTCCGGATAACACGTCCCGCTGCCTGAAGTACCTTATTCATTCCCGGATACCGATAGGCATAGTCGAATCCCATGCCCTCTTTTTTGTCATAATACTCTTTTAAAATTTCCCGCTCATTGCTAATCTGCGGCAGACCGGTTCCTACGATAATTGCACCAATCAACTGCTCCCTCTTTAAGTCAATTCCTTCTCCAAAGATGCCGCCCATGACACAAAATGCCACCAGTGACTCCTCTTTTTCTCCCTGAAATGCTTCTAAAAAAGCTTCTCTTTCTTCTTCCCGCATGCCGGATTCCTGACAGATGCAGGTAATTGTTTCATCCGTCCGCAGCTCAAATGCCTCATGCACTTTTTTCAGAAAAAGATAAGATGGGAAAAACACCATATAATTGCCCTTTTTCTTCTTTATTGTACGATAAATATAATCTGCAATCCTTCCGTATTCTTCCGGTGTTCTTCTGGTATATTTACTGCTGACATCATTTCCGATTAACAAAAGTCTCTTATCCTGAGAAAATGTTGTCCTGGCATAAACTGCATAATTATCCGTTTTATTCGTCAAAAGCTCCTTATAATACTGAACCGGCAGCAGCGTTGCCGAGAAGAAAATCGTAGCATTTCCCTTATCCAGACACTCCTGCAGATTAAAGGATGGATCCACGCAAAAAAGCTTTATGACAAATCTGCCCTCTTCATCATGCTGCCCGTAAATTACATAATGCTCGTCCACACGCTCATAGATATTCAAGAAATTGCGCAATTCAAAATAGAAATCAAGAACCACATCCCGCCCCGGGAACTCCGGATTCTTCTGCATATATTCTTCGATTTTTGCTGCAAGACGCATACAGGAGAAAATGAGATTCGGAATGCTTTCGTAAATCTGATAAGTTTCGCATTCTCTCTTATATTCCAACATCAGCTTATTGCATTTACCCAGTTCTTTCTCAATGGCAGAACTTCTTGGCTTCATAATTTTCCGCACCGCAAGAATATCCTCTTTGACAAGGGCGGCACTATACATCTCCCGTCCACGTTCCACAAGATTGTGTGCCTCATCCACCAGAAAGATATAATCACCCTTGATGCCATCTGCGAAAAAACGCTTTAGATACACATTCGGGTCAAAGACATAATTATAATCGCAGATAATATTATCCGCCCAGGTTGCCGTGTCCAGACACATTTCAAACGGGCAGACCTGATATTCTTTTGCATGTGCCAGCAAAACTTCTCTTGTCATATTATTTTCTTTCTGTAATAAATCGTAAACCGCATCATTTACCCGGTCAAAATGCCCCTTTGCATAAGGGCAGCTTACGGGATTACAGTCCACTTCCTCACAAGGGCATAATTTTTCTTTCGCTGTAATCTGCACACTCTTTGCCCGATAACCCTTTTCACATAAAATGCCAAGGGTCTCTTTTGCCACATTTGCGGTAACAGTCTTGGCAGTTAAGTAAAAAATCTTATCACCTAATCCTTCTCCCACCGCTTTGATTGCCGGATATAATGTAGAAATGGTCTTGCCTACTCCGGTGGGTGCCTGAATAAACAGATTCTTTTTTCTGGCTATCGTACGGTAAACCCCGGCAGCCAACTCTTTCTGTCCCTCCCGGTACGGAAACGGAAATGCCAGTTCCTTAATGGATGCCTGCCGTTTCTTCCGCCACTCATACTGAAAATCCGCCCATTTCTTATATTTTAAAATCAAATCTGAAAACCATTCCTGCAGCTGCTGCATGCTATATTCATAAGAAAAATATTTTAAATCTCCGGTATCGAGATTTCCATATGTCATCTGAACATTGATTTTCTGTAAATCATTCTGGATTCCATATATGTACGCATAGCACTTTGCCTGTGCCAGATGTACCTTTACGGGTTCTTCCAATAAGTCAAGGCTTAAATATACGCCTTTTATCTCATCAATGGTAACTGTTTCTTCTATTATAATGCCGTCTGCCCGTCCCCAGATTCCAAGCTCATAATTTTCTTCCTCAATGATAATATTTAAAGGAACCTCGGCATGGTAAGTGCTTCCCATCTTCTTTTGAATCTTCCGATGGAGTCTGCTGCCCGCCTGCATGGCTTCCATCGTATCAAGACTGGCTCTACGGTTATCAATGTCTCCGGAACGCAAGATAAACTCCACCAGATTTCGTACCGATATTCTTATCTGCTCACGTTCCATTCCGCTGTCACCTCATTTCATCCCATCTTATACTTATTTCTATTTATGCTATTCACTATTTTTTCTATTTATCAATTTTTGAAAAATCTCATTTTTCTAGCAGACTTCAAAGGAATTGAAACGTATTCTCATTTCATAATAACAAAAAAATACCAGATAGAAAAGACAATATCCAAATTGTCCGCTACCCGGTATTTCTTCTTACCTTATGAACCTGTATTTTCTGGCTGCCAGAAAACCTGTGCCATCATTTAAGCAGTTGCATACTTGCTTAATACATTCTCAAAGTTCATATCATGTCCGCCATACTTAACAGTAAGCTCTCGATTCAGATCAAGACTTAATACTCCAAGAAAAGACTTTGCGTCAATTATTACTCTATTGTATGAAATATCAATGTCAAAATCACATTTTCCTGCCTCACGTACAAAGTCTCTAACCTCTTCTGTGCCAGCTAATTTGATTTTCTTTTCATTCATTTTTTTCACCATCCTCAAAAAAATAAACTGATTTACTTTTGATTCTTGAGCATTATGACACCATTTCTTTTTTTTGTCAATTTTCGCTTACCATCTTAGTATATGAATTTTATGAGCATTTTACACAATAAATTTTTCTGTTTTTCTCCATTTTGGTCTTACCAAAATTAGTTTGCCTGTCACATTTTGTCGTTTTTTATGGTACTTTAGTCACATTTACAAGTTTTTTTTTACTCAGTCAATATTTTTTATCGTTTTTCACAAATTTTTGTGTCAAAAAATAAGGTAATAAGCCTCGCATTCCTTCAAAAGTCTTCAAAAAAGCTCCAAATTCCATCATTATTCCTAAACTTCTTTCTACACATAACATTTACATAATACTTACTATTGCACTTTTTTCCGTACATTCAGCTGTTTTCCATATAAGTGGACATTTTGTGTATTATAACGTGATTGTATCACTCATTAATTTCGCCGATTGTCAATCATGCAAATATGTTGACTCGCTTGCACTCATTACATTACGTCTTTCGAAGATATCCAGATCTGCTTTTTCTTGAAATATACTATCTCTATAATAATAAGAAGAACGGACACTCCGATTACTGCCAGATAACCATATTTCCATTGAAATTCCGGCATTCCCGGAAAATTCATTCCATACCAGCCTGTAATTAGTGTCAATGGCAAAAAGAGAGTTGTTACAATGGTCAGAATACTCATAATCCGGTTCTGGTGAATATCAATCTGCGTCTGATACATTTCACGGATTTGCTGTAAATACTCGCGGATTGTCTCTACGTAATTATGCAGCCGCTCCACACGATTCATATAGCGTTCCCAGCCCTGTTCCTCCTCTACTAAAGACTCCCGGTTCATATACATCTGCATGAAATCTCCCATATTCATCAACTGTTCATAATATGCCCGGCTCTCTGAAAGCTGCTTCCGATAACGCATAATTACTTCATTAAAATGCTCCGGTATCCTCTTAATTACAACATCCTCTACCTTCTCCAAATTTTCCTCTATCTTTTGCAGATAAAGAATATCATTGTCAATTAATGCATTACAAATAAAGAGCAACACCATATGAAGTGTGCAACCATCAAACATATCATTTTTGACCTTTGCCAATATTTCCTGTAATTCCTCATCTTCTTCTATTAAAAATAGTTTATTTTCAAAGAGATAAAAGCCAAAGGAAAACTCTTTTTCCTTTTTACTTCCCTGTTTTGGTACATGTATAATCCCCTGTACACATTCATGAAATGCCTCTACTTTGCTATAGCGGATAAAACGCATGCTGCTAATCAGATTCTTTCGATGCGGATAATTTCCTTCTAATTGCTGAAATTCTTCCATATTTAATAGTATTATCTGCGGTTCTGATTCCTTTTCTATATTTTTCCCATTATCCCTTGCTAAAGAAAGTTCTCCTGATGCCGCATGCAACCAATACCTGTTCATTTCTCTTACAGCTCCCTTCCTCATAATCCTGTTTTCATTCATCACATATTTTCTTCTTTGTCAGTAGACTGCCCTTTATAAAACTTCTCTTTCATTACTATCTCTTAGATTTTAACACTCTTTGTCTATTTTATACCACTTTTCTTTTTTATACAAAATTTACTGCTAATAGCTGTTTGTGAATTCATGCTAAGTCTGCCGGTAGCTTCTTACGAATACTTGACACAACTACGAGAAACATGCTTTGCGAGTTTCTCGCTACTCGCATAACAAAGAATGTGCCTTGGCACATTCTCGCGCCTGCGGCGGTCGCTTGCGACATCTATCTTATACGCCGCAGTGTGCATCCTCGCAGAGCGTTTTTTACTTTACAGGAAAGCAATTTCCTGTAAAGTAAAAAAAAGAAAGTATAAAATATACTTTCTGTTTAAGAACAGGGGTGGAAGGAATCGAACCCTCCTCTGGAGTTTTGGAGACTCTTATTCTACCGATGAACTACACCCCTATATGCTAAAATGACGTACAAGTACGTCACAATAGGTTTGTTTTGTAACATACCTTCAAAACTTCATACAGATTGTTTCCGAGTTGCTTTGGTCAAGCCCTCGACCGATTAGTAACAGTCAGCTCCACAC
>ENA-UOJO01001636-UOJO01001636.1-human-gut-metagenome-genome-assembly--contig:-P57-NODE-1636-length-27409-cov-61.182131_pt1 | contig 27409 bp, 22 predicted proteins | sample MGYA00242351_ERZ723898 | MGnify/ENA metagenome assembly ERZ723898 | reverse complement strand
TGGCCCGCCCAAGTATAACGCAAGAGTGTTCGACTCTTGTCAAAACGCCGAAAAGATGTTTGTGAAAATGTTAATTATGAACAATTTCCGAAAGTTTTGCAAACATCTTGACATTAAATCTGTTTTGTATAGAATTGTTTTGTACCAAACAAATAAAATTGACAGGAGGTAACTCAGATGATCAAAAAGCTCGTGTCACATCTGGGCGAGTACAAACGCGCCGCAGTCCTGACACCGCTCTTTGCAGCCCTGGAAGCCGTGATGGATGTGCTGCTGCCCACCATCATGGCCTTTATCATTGACCTGGGCATTGAAAAGGGCGATATGCACGCCATCGTCAAGTATGGTCTGCTCACCTTTCTTGTGGCAGCCATTGCGCTGCTGCTGGGCGTTCTGGCCGGTAAATATGCCGCCGAGGCATCCACCGGCTTTGCCGGCAATCTGCGCGATGCCATGTATGAGAACATCCAGCACTATTCCTTCTCCAACATCGACAAGTTCTCCACGGCGGGCCTTGTCACCCGTATGACCACCGATGTGACCAACGTGCAGAATGCGTTCCAGATGATCGAGCGCATGTGCGTGCGTGCCCCGGTGCATCTGGTGTTTGCCCTGTTCATGGCTGTGGTCATCGGCGGCCCGTTGTCGCTGGTGTTCGTGGTGGCGGTAGTCTTTCTGGTGGTGGTGCTGGCCAGCATCATGATCCCCACCTTCCACATCTTTGACCGCGTGTTCAAGAACTACGACAACCTGAACGCCTCGGTGCAGGAGAATGTGTCCGCCATCCGCGTGGTCAAGAGCTTTGTGCGCGAGGGCTTTGAGAACGAGAAGTACACCAAGGCCTGCGAGAGCCTGTACAACCAGTTCGTCAAGGCCGAGAGCCGCCTGAGCTTCAACAACCCTGCCATGCTCACCGCCGTTTACGGCTGCAACATCGCCCTGAGCTGGCTGGGTGCCAAATATGTGCTGCACGGTGCCATCACCACCGGTCAGCTCAACGCCCTGTTCGGGTACATCATGAACATCCTCATGGCCCTGATGATGCTGAGCATGGCCTTTGTCATGATCTCCATGTCCGCCGCTTCCGCCAAGCGTATCGTGGAAGTGCTGGACGAGACCACCGACCTGCCCCCGGCCAAGCAGCCGGTGCAGCAGGTGAAGGACGGCAGCATTGAGTTCGACCATGTTTCCTTTCAATATAAGCATGGTTCGGGCCGTCCGGTGCTGAACGATATCACCTTTTCCATCAAGCCCGGCGAGACGCTGGGCATCATCGGCGGAACCGGCAGTGCAAAGTCCAGCCTGGTGCAGCTGATCCCCCGCCTGTACGATGCCGAAAGCGGTACCGTGCGGGTAGGCGGCGTGGATGTGCGGGATTACAACCTGGACGTCCTGCGCCACGAAGTGTCCATGGTGCTGCAGAAGAACGTGCTGTTCAGCGGCACCATCCTGGACAACCTGCGCTGGGGCGACGCGAACGCCAGCGAGGAAGAGTGCATCCGCATGGCAAAGCTGGCCTGTGCGGATGAATTCATCGAGCGCTTCCCGGATAAGTACAATACCTGGATCGAGCAGGGCGGCTCCAACGTGTCCGGCGGCCAGAAGCAGCGCCTGACCATCGCCCGCGCCCTGCTGCGCAAGCCCAAGGTGCTGATCCTGGACGACTCCACCAGTGCCGTGGATACCGCCACCGATGCAAAGATCCGCAAGGCCTTCCGGGAGGAGATCCCCGGCACCACCAAGATCATCATTGCACAGCGCATTTCCTCCGTGCAGGATGCGGACCGCATCCTGGTGCTGGACAACGGCCAGATCAACGGCCTGGGCACCCACGAGGAGCTGCTCAGGACCAACGCCATTTATCAGGAAGTTTACAACAGCCAGACCCAGGGCGGCGGCGACTTCGACAAGCAGGGAGGTGCGCAGTAATGGCCGTAAAAGAAGTACATGGCCCCGGCCCGCGGGGCGCACGGGGCCCGCGCCCCAAGGTGGAAAACCCGGGCAAGCTGCTCAAGCGCATCATGGATGAAGTGTTCCGCAACTACCTGCCCCACTGCATCCTTGTGCTTATCTGCATCGTGGTCAGTGCGCTGGCCAATGTGCAGGCCAGCCTGTTTTTGCAGACTTTGATGGACGATTATATCGTGCCCATGACCCACCAGCAGAACCCCAGCTTTGCACCGCTGGCCGGCGCACTGCTGCGGGTGGGCTGCATCTACCTGGTGGGCATCCTGGCAGCCTGGCTCAATGCCCGCGTTATGGTCAACGTAACGCAGGGCACGCTGCGCAACCTGCGCACCAAGCTGTTCACCCACATGGAAAGCCTGCCCATCTCCTATTTTGACACCCATCCCCACGGCGATATCATGTCCGTGTACACCAACGATGTAGATACCCTGCGCCAGATGATCAGCCAGAGCATCCCGCAGCTGGTGTCCAGCGTCATCACCATCGTGTCGGTGTTCTTCAGCATGTGTATGCTCAGCTGGCAGCTGACCATCGTTACCATGCTCATGGTGGCGCTGATGCTGTTCTGCTCCAAAAAGATCGCGGCAAGCTCCGGTAAGTACTTCGTGCAGCAGCAGCGGGATCTGGGCAAGGTGAACGGCTACATCGAAGAGATGATGGAGGGCCAGAAGGTGGTCAAGGTGTTCACCCACGAGCAGCAGACCCTTGATGGCTTCTGTGAATTGAACGATCAGCTGAAGGAGAGCTCCAAGCAGGCCAACGCCTTCTCCAACATCATGATGCCTGTCAACGCCCAGCTGGGCAACATCAGCTACGCCGTGTGCGCGCTGGTGGGTGCCGCCATGGCCGTTGGCGGCGTTGGCGGCATGACCCTTGGCACGGTGGTGGCCTTCCTCAGTCTGAACAAGGGCTTCAATATGCCCATCAGTCAGGTGTCCATGCAGGCCAACAGCGTCATCATGGCGCTGGCCGGTGCAGAGCGCATCTTTAAGATGATGGACGAGCCCAGCGAGACCGATGAGGGCTATGTGACCCTCGTGAACGCCAAGTACGACCGCGAGGACAACCTCGTGGAGACCGAGGAGCGCACCGGCATCTGGGCCTGGAAGCACCCCCACCACGACGGCACCACCACCTACCACAAACTGGAAGGCGACATCACCTTCACGGATGTGGATTTCGGATATGTGCCGGAAAAGACGGTGCTGCACGACATCAACCTGTATGGCCGTCCGGGCCAGAAGATCGCCTTTGTCGGCTCCACCGGTGCCGGCAAGACCACCATCACCAACCTGATCAACCGCTTCTACGATATTCAGGATGGCAAGATCCGCTACGACGGCATCAACATCCACAAGATCAAAAAGTCCGATCTGCGCCGTTCGCTGGGCATCGTGCTGCAGGACACCCACCTGTTCACCGGTACGGTCATGGAGAACATCCGCTATGGCCGTCTGGATGCCAGCGATGAAGAGTGCATGGCCGCCGCCAAGCTGGCCAACGCGGATGGCTTCATCCAGCGTCTGCCGGATGGCTACAACACCATGCTGACCGGCGACGGTGCGAACCTGTCGCAGGGCCAGCGCCAGCTGCTGGCCATCGCCCGCGCCGCCGTGGCCGACCCGCCGGTGCTGATCCTCGATGAGGCAACTTCCTCCATCGACACCCGTACCGAGGCACTGGTGCAGCGCGGCATGGACGGCTTGATGTACGGCCGCACCAGCTTCGTCATCGCCCACCGCCTGTCCACCGTCCGCAATGCAGACTGCATCGTGGTGCTGGAGCAGGGCCGCATCATCGAGCGCGGCAGTCACGACGAGCTGATCGCCAAGAAGGGCAAGTATTACCAGCTCTACACCGGCAACCTCGCCGAAAACTGATCAAGACATCTCTCCTCAATAACACAGCGCCCCCGCCGGGAGAGATCCCGGCGGGGGCGCTGTGCTTTATATCATAAATGTTTTTTAGTGGATCAGGCTCACGAATACGGGGCAGAGCACCGCGGTGAGCACACCGGCCACTGCAATGGACAGGCCGCTCATGGCACCCTCTACCTCACCCATCTGCAGGGCCTTGCTGGTACCCACGGCATGGGCCGAGGTGCCGATGCCCACACCCTTGGCGATGGGGTCGGTGATGTGGAACACCTTGCACACCGTTTCGGCCAGCAGGCTGCCCGCAATGCCGGTGAGGATGACGATGGCACCGGTCAGGGCGGCAATGCCGCCCAGCTCAGCGGCCACGTCCATGCTGATGGCGGTGGTCACCGACTTGGGCAGCAGGGTGGCGTACTGCTCTTGGGTCAGGTCCAGCGCCAGGGCAAGAGCAAGGGCACTGCCCAGGCTGACCAGTGTGCCAACCGAGATGCCGGCGATGATGGCGGCGGCGTTCTCCCGGAGCAGGTCCCACTTTTCATACAGCGGGATGGCCAGAGCCACGGTGGCCGGCAGCAGCAGGTAGTTCACCGGGGCGGCGCTGGCCTTGTAGTCGGCGTAGGGGATCTTGCACACCGACAGGAAGATGATGACAAAGATGCTGCCCAGCAGCAGGGGATTGAAGATGGCTTTGCCGGTGATCCGGTTGATCAGGGCGCCCAGTGCAAAGGCTGCCAGCGTGAGCAGCACGCCCCACGCCGCCGACCCGGACAGGAAATCATTCAGCATGGTCTGCCTCCTTCTTTTTGCGGCCGGTCATGGCCTGGGTGGTGCGGCCTGCGGAGACCATGACCAGCACGGTCACCGGGATGATGGCAATGATGATGGGCAGCAGCATGTTGCCCATCTCGGCCCACAGCTCCATCACGCCGGCTGCGGCAGGCACGAACAGCAGCGGGAAGATGCCGGTGAGGTAGATGCCCACCTCTTTCACGTCATCCAGCTTCACAAAGCCGAAGTTCAGGGCAGCCAGCAGCAGCACCAGCCCGTAGACACTGGCAGGCACCGGCAGCGGCAGCACGGCGTGCAGCACCTCGCCCAGAAAACAGAAGGCCAGAATGCGCGCAAACTGAAAAATATATTTCGTAACGGATCGCTCCTTTCACGGTCACCAAAAAATGTGGGATGCAAGTGGTAGTATACCGCATCGTCGGACGTCCATCAACCGTGATACTTGCCAAGAATTCCCACACATTTCGCGAGGAACTGTGCAAAAAAGGCGCACCGCAATGTGCGGTGCGCCGTAAGAAGCCGGAGCAGGAACGAGTCAGATCACATAATCGTTGCCGGCCTGATCGGGCAGGGCAAGATCGGCAAGGGTGATGTGGCTGAAATAGTTGGAGATGAGGTCGTTCAGGCCTTTCCACATCTCATAGGTGCGGCAGTTGGCTAGGCGGGCGCAGGGGGATGCACCCGGCGTCAGGCAGGTGACGGGGGCCAGGCTGCCCTCGGTGAGCATGAGGATCTCCTCCACGGTGTACTGGTCGGGGCTGCGGGTCAGGCGGTAACCGCCGCCCTTGCCGCGCAGACCCTCCAGAAAGCCGTTCTGCACCAGCACCTTGAGGATGTTCTCCAAATATTTTTCCGAGATCTCCTGCCGTGCGGCGACTTCCTTGAGGGGAACGTATTTTTCCGCCTGATGTTCGGCGAGGTCGATCATCACGCGCAGCGCATAGCGCCCTTTGGTGGAAACGATCATATTCGTGTACTTCCTTTGATGTCCATAGAATGTTAAACCTATTATACAACAGGGTAAATAATATTTCAATCCCACTTTTTTGCAAAAAAGCATTGACAAGCAGGGCAAAGGGGACTATAATACCATCAAACCCACAAACAATGTTGGTTTAAAGGTTTGTAGTTCCGGGCCGCACCTCGGGTGCCGGGGCCCGTTCGAGAAGTTGTATCTGTATCAGGAGGGAATTTATTATGAGCAAGATCTATACTGCCGCTGACCAGCTGATCGGTCACACCCCGCTGCTGGAGCTCACCCACATTGAAAAGGAGCAGCAGCTGCCTGCTCACATTCTGGCTAAGCTGGAGTACTTCAACCCGGCCGGTTCCGTGAAGGACCGCATTGCCAAGAAGATGATCGACGACGCCGAGGCCAAGGGTCTGCTGAAGGAAGGCTCCGTGATCATCGAGCCCACCTCTGGCAATACCGGCATCGGCTTGGCTGCCGTGGCAGCTGCCAAGGGCTACCGCATCATCATCGTCATGCCCGAGACCATGAGCGTGGAGCGCCGCCAGCTGATGAAGGCTTACGGTGCCGAGCTGGTGCTGAGCGAGGGTGCCAAGGGCATGAAGGGTGCCATTGCCAAGGCCGATGAGCTGGCAAAGGAGATCCCCAATTCCTTCATCCCCGGCCAGTTTGTGAACCCGGCCAACCCCCAGGCACACATCGAGACCACCGGCCCCGAGATCTGGGACGATACCGACGGTAAGGTGGACATCTTTGTGGCAGGCGTTGGCACCGGCGGCACCGTGACCGGCGTGGGCAAGTACCTGAAGAGCAAGAACCCTGACGTGAAGGTCGTGGCCGTGGAGCCCGCCTCCTCCCCGGTGCTGAGCAAGGGCACTGCCGGTGCGCACAAGATCCAGGGCATCGGCGCAGGCTTTGTGCCGGACGTGCTGGACACCAAGGTTTATGACGAGATCATTGCCGTGGAGAACGACGACGCCTTTGCCACCGGTCGGCTGATCGGTCACAAGGAGGGCGTGCTGGTGGGCATTTCTTCCGGTGCTGCCGTCTGGGCTGCCCTGCAGCTGGCAAAGCGCCCGGAGAATGCTGGCAAGAACATCGTGGTGCTGCTGCCCGATACCGGCGACCGCTACCTGTCCACTCCGCTGTTCGCAGACTGATCACTCTATTTGTAGAACCGTTGCATCCCGCCCGGATTTCCGGGCGGGATTTTTTTGCACTCCGGCCGCCGGATGACTCTATTGACGAACACTCTAAAAAAAGGTATACTGTACAGGTACAATTGAATATTGTCGGGGTGTTGCGCAGTTGGTAGCGCGCCTGCTTTGGGAGCAGGAGGCCGCGAGTTCGAGTCTCGCCACTCCGACCAGACAAAAATAATCCGAACTTGTTTCCGATAGGAGATGGGGTCGGATTTTTTGTTTTCTTCGGAAAGTTCAATAGAGGTTTCCGACAGAAACTGAAATCCGAAATCATAGATTGACCGAAACAAATCAAACACTGATTTCAGGAGGACACGATTATGAAGTACGATGCAAGAGCCTGTTCGTTCAACATGGATACTGGCTGTGTGGAGCTGCTGCTCCGGGATGGCAGAAAAATTTCCATCGACTGCACCGGGGTCGAAGATGCGCTGGATGTTACCATTGCGCAGCGGTCTGAACTGGACTACCTCATCTATAATGACCCGCTGGCGTATGCTGAGCTGATTCTGAACGGCGAACCGGGGGAATATTTGAAGAACGTGGCGGGAAGCCACGGATTAGAGGACTAAACACAAAAACAGGGCGCGTCCACCCGGACGCACCCTGAAAAATCCACACACGATAAGTAAGGCAGGGAGTTCCCCGACGGGAACTTCCTGTTTTTCTTTGGTTGCAATATGAGCCTGTTCCGCCTGCCATGCAGCAAACTCCCGTTGACCTTCCTCGCTGTTCCAGCAGGCAAGGATTGCCGGGTAGAATGCCCGTGCCAGACGTTCGATGGCTTCATCGGGATACGGGGAAAGATTTGTGGATTTTTTCTTCTTGTTCAAACGCACACTCCTCTGATCGTCCCACTGCGGCGAAGTCGGGCGGGAAAATCAGGATTACATGTTATATCAGGCGCAAGGGGCGGAAGTTTTCTACCCTGCACTTGCTTTTGGTGGATTTGTTGGTGACGTATAAGTGCCTTCCGTTATGCGGTCTTTTCTTCTTCAAGGGCTTCTGCAAGAGCCTTTTCCAGATAGGTTTCGATTTCAGTCAGGTAGTTAGCAGGCCTCTGCATTGCGAAGCGGAGAACCTTCTGCTTTTCCGGGTCAGTGAAATAGCTGGGATTGTTTTTGAGCGTTTTCTTCCATGAGTTTTTCATCATTTCGGTCGCACGGCTCAAGGATTTGTAAACCTTCATAAACTCGTCCGGCACATGATAGCACCGGAATTCTTCTGTTTGTGGCGTGGGCATGGGAACGGGTTCCGCTTTTTCAGGCTCAAATTCAGCGCTGGCAGATTCCAACACTTCCAATGCCTCTGGATGCAGGATTTGAGCAAGGACATCTGAACGATGCTCGACACTTGCCTGCACAAGCTTGGACATTTCTTCGTTGGTGAACTTCACTTCACCGGAAAAGACTTTCTGCTTGATGCCGGGAGAGAGGTTGTCCGCAATGTCGATGCCTCGTGTATAGTGGCTGGCACGAAGAACGGAGGCACGGCTGACACCGTTTTCCTCTGCGATCCGGTCGCAGGTTTTCTTCCCGGAGTGGTGGTTATCATCGTGAGCACCACCACTTTTCTTTGCTAAAGTGTACTGGTTGCCCCGAAAGATTTTTGCAGCTTTCTTCTCGGCTTCGTACTGTTTGCCAATCAGATAACGCTTCTGTTCGGGACTCAAGTTGCGCCGCCCCAACTGATTTTTGCAGATCCATGCGAGGACTTCTTCTCTGCTTTCAAATCGGAGCGGCATGGTGGAGAAGTAAATCTCCGGGTGCTTCTGGAGGATGGCATAACGGTTGTGGCCGTCAACGAGGGTGTTTCCCCAGACGATCAAAGGAGAAAGCAGCTTGCCTTCCTTGAGGATGTTTTCTTCAAGCTGCTTGTACTCATCGTCCGTCAGCGGCGGGATCTGATTCTGGAACTCCGGGTCGATTTTCAGATTGATCATACGCACAACTCCTTATCTCTCGTGATGTTGCGTCCGTTCGTCCTCCCGGAAGAACAGGGCAACATTCTGTTTTGCATCTTTCAGCTTGAGCAGTTCGATCTTGGCTTCCTTGTACTGCTCATAGAACTGGGCCTTTTCGGAAGCAAGAGCGCAGTATTCCGCTTCCAGCTTGTTCGGACTTGGCAGTTTAGTGATGTTGTTTGCCTTGAGATAGGCTGCTGCTGTCCGGTATGCTGTCAGCTCTGCACGATGCTGTTCTTCAAAGGTTGCGGGGGATTTGGCAGCGTTCCGTTTCTGCGCGAGCGGTCGGTACTGCTTGTAGGAAGCAGCATAACGGCGCAGTGTTTGGTTGTTTGCCATGCGGGTTTCGAGGTCTTTCACTACGGCCAGCGATTCATGGAACTTGGTGTCAAGCTCTGTGATTCTCTGGTCGAGTGCGACCTCATCGGTCAAGCCCTTTTCCTGCAGAAGCTTCACGGTCTGTGCCATAACTTTGAGATTGTGTTTCGTGAGCCAACGCTTATAGCCGATGCCCTTGCCCTCGGTCATCCTCGACTGGATGTCGATCAGTTTCCCGATGGTATCCTGCTTGAACTGCGCCTTGGGTTTGCGTTCGGCGTTTGCCTGCAACGTGGCAAGCACTGCTGCCTTATCGAACTTGTCACCGAGATGTTTCGCTCGGATAAACTTCGTTCTGCCAGCGGGCAGATAGCTGAGCCGCCCACGGCTTTCCTTGACGGCAATGCCGTACTGCTGCATGAGCTTGTCAGAAAAATCTTCAAAACTCGTTGTGCGGTACAACACCGAAGAAATCTGTTTCCGCAGGGTATCTTTCACGGTTTCGAACTTCTTCTGCTGGGGCGGCTGTCCAGCTGCGGTGAGGGCTGCGTTCTCACGGTCAAGTTTCAACTGACCACGCCTACGCGCCCAATACTCAGCTTCGCTCACGCGCTCTTTCGAGCCGTTGAGCAGGTCAATCTGGTACAGACCAGCACCCTCACACAGCTCCATGACCTCAACACGCAAGTGCCGCATGGTCTGGGCTGTGCTGGAGTGCTTCATGCCCTCACGCCAGTCGCGGGGCTTCTGCATATAGGGCTTACGCTCCACTTCTCGTGTTCGGACGCTGCCGATCACGATGTGGACATGGATGTTTCCCGAATGGTTGTGTCCATCCGGGTGAGTGCAGACGATGGCAGGATGACCGGGGAAGTTTTCTTCGCAGAATTTCAGGCCAAGTGCCTGTGCCTTTTCCATGGTCAAGCCGTTGTCGGCTGCATCTCTGGGGTCAAAGCTGATGATATATTGATGGCTCTTAATATCACCATGCTGGGTGTTCTTGCCATACTTGCGGTTTGCCAGCAGACAGGCCGTTGCAAACGAGAAATCGCCGCACTCAAGGGTGTCGAGCAGGTAGGATTCCCGCAGCTTCGGCTTTCCCTGTTCATCCAGAAGTTGCTTCCCGGTGAACGCATCGTGCTGGTAAACGAGGTACGCTTCGATGGCGGTGTAGTCCGAGTTTTTAGAGGCGATATGCTTGAGCGTTGCCATACAGTTCACCCAGAACTTTCTCGGCGTGCAGCCGAAATGCGGTCAGGTCTGCAAGTTCGTCCAGAAGTTTCGCCCGGAGCTGTTCGGTGTCTGCTCCGCCGGAGTTGAAGTGTCGTGCGAGTTGGTTCAGGTTGCCGCCCACCCTGCTGCACTGGGCAAGCAGAGTGGAAACGGCAGTCAGGGTTTCTTCTCCGCCGCCGGCAACGACAACGGTGCGCTCGATCTTCGCATTGTGCAGCGCACGGCGGATGAGGGTGGACAGGGAGAGATGAAGGAGTTTTGCTGTGCATTGGAGTTCCATCTTTTCAGTTTCCGTCACACGGAACTTGATGATGTGCGTTTTGTTGTTCGGCGTGTCGTGGCGGTGGGTCGTGCTTTTGTTCATTGAACCTCCTGTCGTCTTGCTAGCTTCTCGGTGAAGCTATGTAAGCACGACACGCCGTTCTTTCGCACCGCAAGGTGCGAATATGAGCAGGGTTTGGGGCAGGCACGCCCCAACAAGATCACTTCGGAAATGCAGATGCATTGAAGAAGTGAAGTCCCGGTGGAGCACAACATTTTCAAGAATTGAAAATTTGTGGCCACGGGACGGTTCTTGCCCTCTACCGCTGCGCTCAAAACGTATTTTTAACAAATGTTTCCGAATTGTTAAGACGCAAAAATAAGTAGAGAGTTCCGCTGCTCGTGTATGTTGATCGCCGTTTGACCCGAACGAAGTTCCTGCCCCTGTTTTGCAGCGGCGTTGGCCGGAAAGCCGGTATCACATTCGGACGGCTCATGAAATTTTCAAGGTACAGCTTCCCGGAAAAGAAAAAGACCGCCCACGCAGTACAGGCGAAGGATTTTGTCGGGTGAAACGGCGGCAAAACGATCGGGTGTGTTGTGGGGCGGTACGTTCTTTTGGGGGCAATCACTCACTGAAAGTGGTGGTTATCACGGTGAGAACCACCACTTTTCATAGCAAGCCAACTTTTCAATGCATCGGCAACATCGTTGGCTTGCATATCGCAAATATGAAGTTTCGGTTGAGCCAATTTCTTATCTTGCGATAATGTGATTTGTGACAAAGGGTATCATGGTTTGCAAGGTGCGTCAAGATGGTTTTGAGTATTTTATTGTGGTAAAGCAATAATAGTAGGACTTATAGAAAAAATTGGAAGCTTTCAGCATAGCGGACACTTCCATAAGTTTTTACCCATTCATACTGAAATTTCAAGTCTATGTTTCGGATAAAAAACTGTTCTGCTTTTCAACGTATATCTTCTGCCAGGGCACCGCCAGTGGCACGATATACAGCTGGCGTACAGCCGTAGCGCACCTGAAACTTTTTATAAAAGAAGTTCTGGTTGGAATAGCCACACTGGTTGGCGATCTGACTAATAGGTGCTTCGGTGGTCAACAGCAGGAAGGCGGCGCGGGACAGCCGCCCATCCGATACCAGATCCTTGAAGGCACTGCCGGTGCCCTCCTTGACCATGCGAGAAAGGTAATTGGGGTGGAAGCCAAAATGCGCTGCGGTGCTTTCCAGTGTGCAGTCGATGCAGTGGTCATCCATGTATTGCAGCACTTCGGTGAGATAGTTCTTGTTGGATTTGTGGTATTCGTGTTCCTGATTGCCCTGATAGCAGCGTGCCAGCTCGATGAAGATCAGGCTCATATAATTCTCCACCGCACCCGCCGTGCAGGTGGTAGGGTCCAGATATTCGCAGAACACACACTCAAACAGATCCCGGAAAATATACGACCGCTCCGTATGAAACAGCAGATAATGGTCGTGATCGTTGCGCTCGTTCAGCGCATTGGAAAGAAACCGCGGCACCGCTCCACTGGCGGCAAGCCGCTCGGTGAAGCTTGCCTTGAAATAATTCTGCCCCATCAGGCAGTTGAGCAGGATGTCGTTTTCGCCGGTGGGCAACACCCGGTGCACCACATCCCGGTCCAGAATGGCCACATCGCCGGTGTGCATCTCAACCGTCTGGCCGTTGATCTCTTGCACGCAGGTGCCGGAGTACACATAGTTCATTTCAATGTAGTTGTGGCGGTGCAGCGGCACCATGCCAAAACGGGTCTGCTTGTTAAAGGCCAGATTGCCTCCCTCCAGCACGCGGGGCGCAATTTTTGGGGAGATCACACCGTGCAGATTGGAGGCCGCCTGTTTTTTAGGGGACGGAAAAAAAAGGATCTCATCGCTGTTGTCCGCACCCGTCACAACAGTCGCTTCGCCCTCATACCGGAAATTTTTGAAATAGATCAGAGAATCCTCCGGGTGCTCCCGGTAGTGCAGTTCTTTTTCACTGAGGGGAAAGAGCATTTCCCGGAATGCCTCACGCGCCAGCATGGCAGATACCTCCCAAAAGGTTTGATTTTGTCAGTGAGTGTCTTAAACTTTGCCAGTATCGTTCGACGAAAAGTTTGATTTTGTCAGCACCGGGGTTTGCTTTTGAGATTGTGACACCGTGCCGGATACGGTACAATACAGGTACGATTTGGACACAAGCATACAATGAAATGCCAGCTGTGTCAAGTTTTTGTGCGTATTTCGGAAGATGTCAAAGAGAAAGAGAACAAGATCATGGCAAGAAAAGACTACGATCAATTTGCCGATGAGCTGATCGCGGCAGTCGGCGGCAAAGAGAACATTGTCAGTGTGACGAACTGCATGACCCGTCTGCGCTTTGTGCTGGCAGACGAGAGCATCGTCAAGGATGACGAGGTCAAAAAAATCAAAGGCGTGATGAGCGTTGTGCACGGTGCAGGACAGTACCAGATCCCCATCGGTACTTATGTCTCTGACCTGTGCCCCGTCGTCAAGGCAAAGCTGGGCCTGACGGAGGATGCCATGGCTGCCGGCAAGGCCAAGGCCGAAAGCATGCGTGTGGTCAAGAAGGACAGCTTCTTCAACAAGTTCTTCAAGGCCATTTCCGGCTGCATCCTGCCCATGATCGCACCCATGGCCGCCGGTGGTATCATCAAGGGCTTTCTGACCATCCTGACCACCTTCGGTGTGCTCACCAGTGACAACGGCATTTACCTGATCCTGTATGCAGCGGCCGATGCGCTGATGTACTTTATGCCCATCATCGTCGGTTTCTCGGCCGGCAAGGTCTTTGGCATGAATCCTTATACCGCTGCTGTCATCGGCGCAGCGATGCTGTACCCGAAGCTGACTGCTTTCGTGGGCGCGGAGGAAACGCTTACCTTCTTCGGCCTCAAGGTCACGATGCTGGATTACTCCCAGACCCTGCTGCCCATCCTGCTGGCCGTCTTTGTGGCAAGCTGGATCGAAAAGGCTGCGAAAAAGATCATCCCGCAGATGCTGCAATTGATGTTCGTGCCGACTGCGGTGCTGGTCATCACGCTGCCGCTCACCCTGCTGGTGGTCGGCCCGGTCATGACAGGCGTTTCCAATGCTCTGGCTACCGGTGTCAACGCGCTGTACAATGCGGTGCCTGTGGTCTGCGGCGGTGTTCTGGGCGCGTTCTGGCAGCTGTTCGTCATGATGGGTGTCCATGCAGCCATGATCCCCATCATCATCAACAACCTTACCACCCTGGGTTACTGCCCGGTCAACGCCATCTTGGGCCTGACCGTCTGGGCACTGGCTGGTGTGGCTCTGGGCTACGCACTCAAGGTGAAGGATGGTGAGACCCGTGTAACGGCATTCGGCACCATGGCTTCTGCGCTGTGCGGCATCACCGAGCCGGTCATCTATACCGTGGCCCTGACCAACTTCAAGCGGTTTATCTGCGCCTTCGTGGGTGGCGGCGTTGCCGGTGTCATCGGTGGTATCCTGGGCATCAAGTTCTACACCTGGGGCGGTGACGGCATCTTCCGTATCCCGTCCATGATCAACCCCGCAGGTCTGGATATCAGCTTCTGGGGCTTCCTGATCTGTGCAGCCATTGCCTTTGTGGTTTCTGCAATCGGCAGTTATGCTGTGACCAGTGCGGACGAAAAAGCGTAATATTTCCCGCATGGCACCTGCCTCTTGCAAAAGGGATGGGTGCTGTGCTATGTTCAGAGTGAGTGAAACGGAAGGAAAGGACCCGAGCATGAAAAGCGTTTGTGATGTCCTGCATGGACAGACCCCCAATGCCCTGTATCCCTTTTTGTGGGTGCATGGCGTAGAGAGTGAAGAAGAACTGCGCCGCGAGGTGCAGAAGATCCGCGAAAGCGGCATCGGCGGCTTCTGTGTGGAAGCCCGTCCGCACAAGGATTTCAACGGTCCGGGCTGGTTCCGGGATCTGGCCCTGCTGCTGGACGAAGCAAAGCGCACGGGTATGGAGATGTGGATCCTGGATGACAGCCACTTTCCCACCGGTTTTGCGGATGGTGCGGTCAAGCGGGAGCACCCGGAGCTGTGCAAAAAGTTTCTCTGCTGCAAAACGCTGGATTATGCCGGCCCGATGGAGAACATGACCGCTGTTCTCAAGTATGCCCTCCGCGACCCGCGTGACAAAATCCTGGCTGTGACCCTGAGCCGCAAAACCGCGTTTGAAACCATTGACCCGACCACAACCATCGACTTGACGGACAAAGTTTATACTTTTGAAGATGCCTGTACGGGGGAGATCATGCTTTCCTCCATGGGCCAGCCGCTGCCCGGCAACCCCAAGGAAGGTCCCTGCGTGGCCGTGGATTTTGACCTGCCGGATGGACAGTGGACTCTGAACGTCATCACTGTCAGCTACAAGGGCGGCGAGAAACAGACGGAAGGCTATCTGAACCCGCTGGATTCGGCGGCGACCAAGGTACTGCTGGATACCGTTTATGAGCCGATCTATGCCCACTTCGGGGAGGAGTTTGGCAAAACGCTGTGCGGGTTCTTCTCGGATGAGCCGCGGCTTGGCAACATCCACGGGGCGGAGGATGCCGCCATCGGCCACAACAGCGCCATGAACCTGCCCTGGCGGGATGGCATGGAGAACCTGCTGGCCGGAAAGCTGGCCGGAACGGCTCTGACAGACCGTGCTGCCGGGAACATCCGTGCGTTGCTGCCGCTGTTGTTCCTGCACAGCAGCGATGAGAGCGCTCATGTGGCACAGTATACCTATATGGATCTGGTCAGCCAGCTGTACAGCGACAACTTTGATGGTGTTCTGGCGGCCTGGTGCCATGCCCACCACTGCGAGCACATCGGCCATACCATCGAGGACAACAATGCCACGGCTCGTCTGGGCTATGGTGCAGGGCACTTCTACCGCGCCATGGCGCATCAGGATATGTCCGGTATCGATGTGGTCATCCAGCAACTGCTGCCCGGTATGGATGAGGGAATGTTCAAGGGCATGCACAGCCCCGGCTGGGACGGCGAGTTTTTTACCTATATGTTGGGCAAGCTGGGGGCAAGTCTGGCCCACTTGGACCCTGCCAAGAAAGGCCGTGCCATGTGTGAGCTGTTCGGTGCCTATGGCTGGGGCGAAGGCAACCGCCTGTGCAAGTGGCTGTCGGACTATATGCTGGTGCGCGGCATCAATCAGTTTGTGCCGCACGCCTTCAACGCGGCACCCTTCCCGGACCCGGACTGCCCGCCGCATTTCTATGCCCACGGCCATAATCCGCAATATCCGGAATTCCGGCAGGTAGCCAACTACCTCAACCGGATGTCCGCAGTGCTGTCTGGCACCCATGTGGCTCCGGTGGCGCTGCTGTATCAGGCCGAAGCCGAATGGAGCGGCGAGTTTATGCTCACCCAGAAACCAGCGGCCCGGCTGGCCCGCAATGGTATCGACTATGAGCTGGTGCCCTGTGAGGTGTTGAAAGCGGACACCGCGAAGGATGGTGCGCTGCACCTGAACGGCATGCAGTTCCGCGCGCTGGTCATCCCGTACGCCGAGGCGCTGCCTGTTGCACTGCTGGAGAATGTACAGCGCTATCTGGATGCTGGGGTCAAAGTTTATTTTGTGGGCGGTCTGCCCATTCGCTGCTGTGAAGGCGGTCCGGCACCGGTACTGGAACATGCGGTCGTCACCACGCTGGATGCGCTGGTGGAGACGCTTACGGCAGACAGTATCCCTGCGCTGCATCTGAGCGCAGCGGCACCATATCTGCGATACTACCACGCTCGGCAGGCAGACGGTGATGTCTACTTCTTCACGAATGAGGGCACGCAGCCGCTTTGCACCACTGTGACTGGTGCAAAGCCCGGTGCAGCCTTTGTATACGATGCCTTTGCCAACGTTGTGACGGCAACACCGGATGCCTTTGCTCTGACACTGGCTCCTTATGAATCCCGCTGCATTCTGGTGCCGGATGACCCGACTGCATTGCAGGTGCAGGCGGTGGCGGCTCTGCCTGCCGGTGTTCCGGCGGACTGCATTCATTTGACAGCATGCACTGTTTCGCTGGCCGATGCCGACACTGGCTGCGCCGAATATGGTGCCCCGCTCCCGCTGGAAAAACTGCTCTCTCTGCACCGTCTGCCGGGCTGCATCGCGTTTGCAGGCCGGGCACGGTATGCATTCCGCTTTACGCTGAACGAAGCACAGGCCGCACGGCCCGCCGTGCTGGCCCTGACGGCACAGGAAGGTGCAATCGTCCGAGTGAACGGGACGGACTGCGGTGTACGGATCTGCCCTCCTTACCGCTATGCAATCTCCGGTTCCTTGCACACCGGGGAGAATTTGTTGGAAATCGAGGTGAACACCACCCTTGGCCGCCGGATGAATGATTTTCTGGGGCAGTATATGCCCACCGAGCCACAAGGCTTGAAGAGTGAAGTAACCATACAGCTGTTCTAAAAAACTATAATCAACGATGCCCTTTGTTACTGACAAGGGGCATCGCTTTGTTTTGGGTAGCTTGAGCGAGCGACAACCACCAGCTCTGCTGGTGGAGAAGAAAATGCTTTAGCTATAAGATTCGAGCGAAGCGAGATGACAAAGAAATTGTCATCTTAGAAGATGCACTTTATGATACTGCTCGTTAGAGCAGTAGGGCAAGTAATGCAGATGAAAGATGCTTGCTCGTGGCCCCTTGCAGGGGCTTTGCTAGTATTATGCCCTTCTAGGGCTTACTCAAGCCACTGGCTCAGCCGGTGGTTTTGACTGTGCGCGTTGAAAAGCAACCTTAAAATGTCAAATTCTTCCCACAGATTTTTCAACAGGATATTGCGGAGCAACTAAGGTTTGACGCATACGATCGTTCTGATTTTTTTCGTAGAAAAGGATGCGTTTTCAGTTTGTCTCGTTATAATTTGGAAAAGGACTTCTTCGGGTCAGAAGCCAGACAGAAAAGGTGGAATTTGATGCTGTTCTTGTCGTTTCTGTTTCATAACACTTTCAGAATGCGACTAAAAAATGAGACAGGCCAGCCTCTTTTCGGGCCGTCTATCTCATTTTTTTGGAAAAACTGTTTTACAACAATCGCGCGATATCAGAGATGATCCAGAAAATCAGGAGAGATCCTCGCCATTGGAGGCGATGACTTTCTTATACCAGTAGAAGCTGTCCTTCTTCTCCCGGCTCAGGTCGCCGGTGCCGTCATCAAATTTGTTGACGTAGATAAAGCCATAGCGCTTTGCCATCTCACCTGTGGACGCAGACACCAGGTCGATGCAGCCCCAGGGGGTGTAACCCATCAGATCCACGCCGTCCTTCACGGCCTCGGCCATCTGCTCGATGTGCTGGCGCAGGTAGTCGATGCGGTAGCTGTCGTGGATCTTGCCGTCCTCGCTCTTCACATCGTAAGCGCCCAGGCCGTTTTCCACTACCATCATGGGCAGATGATAGCGATCGTAGATCTCGTTCAGGGTGTAGCGCAGGCCAATGGGGTCGATCTGCCAGCCCCAGTCGCTGGCTTTCAGGTAGGGGTTCTTCTTGCCGGTGGCGATATTACCGCCCACGTCCTCGGCGTCCTTGTGGGTGGTGACGCAGTTGGACATGTAGTAGCTGAAGGTGTAGAAGTCCACGGTGCCGGCCTTCAGGATGGCGGCATCCTCCGGCTCCTGATGGATGGTGATGTTGTGCTCGGCGAAGAAACGCTTCATATAATAGGGATACTCACCGCGCACATGCATATCGGAACAGAACCAGTTCATGATCTGCATCTGCTTCTGGTTGGCCACCACGTCGGCGGGGTCACAGGTCATGGGATAGCTGGTGATGAAGCAGATCATGCAGCCCATCTTGAACTGGGGGTAGTTGTCGTGGGCATACTTGACAGCCCTGGCGCTGGCCACGAACATGTTGTGCAGGGCCTGGAAGCGTGCCTGCTCGTCGTTTGGCACATCGGCGGTGGAACCCTCGTATCCCTGGATGGTGCCGGTGTTCAGGATGCCGCCCATGGGCATGGTGCCGGTGTTGATCTCGTTGAAGGTGAGCCAGTACTTGACTTTGTCCTTGTAGCGCTCGAAGATGGTTTTGCAGTAGTTCATGTAGAAGTCGATTAGCTCGCGGCTGGCCCAGCCGTTGTACCTTTCCACCAGAGCGTAGGGCAGCTCGTAGTGGCTGATGGTGACCAGCGGCTCGATGCCGTGCTTCTTGCAGCAGTCAAAAACGCGGTCGTAAAATTCCAGGCCCTTCTCGTTGGGCTCGCTCTCCATGCCAGTGGGGAAGATGCGGGTCCAGTTGATGGAGGTGCGGAAGGTCTTGAAGCCCATCTCCGCAAACAGAGCAATGTCCTCTTCGTAGTGGTGGTAGAAGTCGATGGCTTCATGACTGGGGTACAGGCGGTCCGGGTGGATGTGGGTGGTCACCCACTTCGGGCTGGTGTGGGAGCCGTTGGTACACATATCCGGTACGCTGGGGCCTTTGCCGTCCACGTCCCAGGCACCCTCGAACTGGTTGGCTGCACATGCACCGCCCCACAGGAAATCATCGCGGAAAACACTCATAATCTCTTATTCTCCTTCTTATCGATCAATCGTTTCTTGTTCTTGAAAGGCTCATCACTGTAATTAAGAAAATCAGTCGAGGAACTCCTCGTTCAGGGTCACGCCAAAGTCGCGGGCGATGGCGCGCAGGTCATCATCGGTGATGGTCTGACGGATGAGGCCGCCGCTCATGCTCAGCACCTTGACATAGATCTCGGCACTCTTCTCGATGGTGTGAGCCAGACCAAAGGCGATGTCAAAATCCGGGCCGGAAACGAACAGGCCGTGCTGTGCCCAAATGGCTGCCTGATATTTCTTCATCAGTTCGCTGGTGGCCATGGCGATGTCTGCACCGCCGGGCACCATCCAGGGGCAGACGCCCACACCTTCCGGGAAGACCACCGGGCACTCGGTGGCGCTCTGCCACAAAGCACGGGAGAAGTCGCGGTCGGTCAGGGGCAGAATGTAGGTCAGAGCGATGACATTGGTGGCATGGCAATGGTAGATGACGCGGTTTGCGCCGTTCGTGGCCGCCTTGCGGACGCTGTGGTTCATGAAGTGGCTGGGGAACTCGGAAGTGGGCTTTGCGCCGCCTTCCAGGCCCCAGACGATGCGCCAGCTGTCGCCCTTGTCGTTGATCTCCACGATGCCGATGCTGTGGATGGGGTCCGGCTCCACATTGCGGAAGAACTTGCCGGAACCGGTGGTGATGAAATACTCCCCGGCCAGGTTGTCGGCCTGCACGCCCATGTTGACCCATTCACCGGGCTGTGCATTGAAGAAGGGACGGCACTCGGCCACTTCCTCTTCCTTCATACGGTAGGTCAGGTTGCCGCCGTTGCGCTCGTGCCAGCCCTGCAGCCAGCCGTCGTTGCACATGCGGATGTAGCCCTTGACGATTGCAATATCCAGAATGCCCATGATAAAATACCTCTCTTTTCTCTCAGCTTATCGGGTGATGACGTCCACCGGAATATTGAAGATCTTTGCCACCTTCAGGATGGTATCGATGTGGCGGCCGGTGGCAGCAGCCATGTGATGGGTGGGGCCTGCCTCGCTCCAGCGGTTGCAGAACTCCCGTGCCCCGTAGGTAAAGCGGGTGCGCATGTTGGTGTCACCAAAGGTGAAGATGGGGCCAGGCTCGTTGACGCCCTCGGCCACCACGAACTTGAAGTGACCGTCCTTGTCCTGCGTGATGCCCAGATAGGTCACGGGGCCAAGGTGCGGATAGAACTGGGTCAGATAGCCGCCGCCGGTCTTGCCGTGGAACACCGGCACGATCTTCATGGTGGGCTTCTTCTCGGAAATGTCGGCATCGCCGGAACCGGAATGGCCGATGATGCAGATATCCTCGTCAAAGTCGATGGAGTACATCTCACTCAGCTGGCCGCAGCCTGCAATGGTCTTGAGGATGGACATGGCCATAGCCACCTTGATGTCACCCTCCACGGCACAGGCAACGCCCTGCTTGATAAGCATGGAGAAGGCCGGGATCAGCATGCTGTCCAGCACACCGGCCTTGCCCTTGGCAAAACCATCGTAATGCGACGCGATGAAGGCGATCTTCTCGTCCTTGACCCACTGCTCAAAGGCGACGACATACTTTGCCATCTCCCAGACCTTTTCCACCGTGCCGCCGCCTTCGATATCGAAGGTATTCAGGATATCCTCTGCCTTGGCACGGATGGCAGCTTCGTCGGTGATGTTGTCGGCGATGGCCCACATCTTTTCCCAGTCGAACTGCTTGGTATACAGCCACATCCGGTTGTAGAGATTCGTTTCGTCGATGTACAGGTCCATCATACCGGGATACGGGCGGCCGATCTGGGCCAGATTGGTGTCGCGGAAACGGCGGCGCACCTGAGCCGCACGGCACCAGTCCTCGATCTCGGCCTGCACCTGCGGGTCGCCGCCTTCTACCACACCGGTGATGACGGCGTGACGCTTGCCGGCACGCTCCAGATCGGCCACCATCTCGCCCACGGCACCGCAGGCGTACAATTCACCCAGCCAGGTGGGCGTATCGGTGTTGGCGTAGTCCGGGGCTTTCTTCTTCTGGACGTTCACCAGCACGACCGGGACATCCAGATCCCGCACAGCAGGCAGCATGTTGTAGGAAGTGGCGTAGGTCAGCAGCTGCAGGATCACCAGGTCCACATCTGCAGCGCGAAACTTATCACCCGCCGCCATGGACAGCTCTTTGGTGGTGACGATGCCGCCGTCGATGACCTCCACGGTGTCCGGGATGGTCTTTTTGAAGGCAGCGTACTGCTGCTCAAATTCGGGCACGAGGGTCGGGAACTGGGGCAGGTAGGCACCCAGCGCAATGGCGAACACGCCAACGCGGGCTTTGGTTTCAACCAGCATAATTTGTCCTCCTTAGTGGATGTTCATCTGTATTTTCAGGTTGCCGATGGCGGTCGCCTCAATGGGCAGGGCCACGACCTGTTTTCCGGTATAATGGGCGGTCAGCTCGTTCAGGGTGGCATTCTTGGCGCCGCCGCCTGCAATGTAGAGCTTGTCCCAGTGCTGCCCGGTGACGGCTTCCATCTCACGGTAGGCTTCGCCGTAGCAGTACGCCAGCGAATGATAGATGCAGTTGATGAGGTCAGCGTCCGTGGCAGGCGGTGCACCGGTCTCAGCAAGGGCAGCTCTGATTTCCGCGCTCATATCCTGCGGAGCCGAGAAACGCGCATCGTTCACATCAAAAATGCGGGTGTAGGTGCTGGCCTTTGCCAGCTCCACCATCTCCGCAAAGGAGATGCCCAGCTGCTTCTGCACGCACTGGATGATCCACAAGCCCATGATGTTTTTCAGATAGCGGATGTAGCCCACGCCGCCTTCATTTGTGAAATTTGCTTTGCAGCTTTCTGGAGTGGTGACCGGCTGTGCCAGTTTGACACCCAACAGGCTCCAGGTGCCGGAAGAAAGGAACGGTGCCTCCCCCTGCTCCATCGGGATGCCCTCCACCGCGCTGGCAGTGTCGTGGGTGGCACACAGCACCACGTTGGTCTGCCCGCCCACCTCGGAGGCGATCTCCGGCTTCAGCGGACCCAGCACCGTGCCGGGTGCGGTCAGCGGCGGGAACATGGTTTCCGGCAAGCCCAGCGCAGAGAGGATCTCCGGGTCGTATTCTCTGATCTGGGCGTTGACAAGGCCGGTGGAGGTGGCGTTGGTGTACTCACGGGCCTTGACGCCGCAGAGTTTCCAGAGTAGATATTCCGGAATCATCAGGAAATCGTCTGCCTGCGCCAGCCGCCCGGCTTTTTTGTCCGCATACAGCTGATACACCGTGTTGAATGGCTGAAACTGGATGCCGGTGCGCTCGTAGAGCTTCTCAAACGGGAGGATGCCGTGCACCTCATCCAGAACGGCCTGTGTCCGGCCGTCGCGGTAAGCATAGACCGGATAAAGGGGCTGTTCCTTTTTCAAAAGTACGTAGTCCACCGCCCAGGTGTCGATGGACAGGCTTTTGATGGCGGGGTACTTTGCAAAAGCCGCTTTGATGCCCTGTTTCACGTTGGCAAACAGGCTGTCGATGTCCCATTCCAGGTGGCCGTCCACCCGCCGGACACTGTTCGGGAAGCGGTAGACTTCCTCGGTCTGCAAGGTCCCGTCCTCCATCCAGCCGATGATATGCCGCCCGGACGATGCGCCGATGTCGATGGCGAGAAATTTTTCGTGCATAGTGCGCCTCCTTCTGTCTCTTTCCGGTACCAGTATAGCGGCCCGGAAAGGCGGATTCCATCCGCAAAGGTGACGCATTCTTTGTGAAAAGTCCACTCTTGCATCACAGGGTAAAAGCCGCTATACTGGAAGCAGAAAGGCGGGAGAAAAATGCTGACTTACAACATGGATGTGACCCCGGAAAGCATCTGGAAGCGCACGACGCTCAGCGAAGCGGAGCGTGCACAGTCCTATTCCTGCACCGAGGCGGGGCTATTCTATGCACAACAGCGGTTCTCCACCGCCCGCACCGATAAAGAAAGCTATATCCTGTTCTACACCCTCCGGGGTGCCGGTCTCATCGAGCAGGATGGGAACCATGTCGTGCTGGAGACCGGGCAGGCACTGCTGCTCAACTGCCGCACGGCACAGAGCTACTGCACCGCACCGGGGCAGAGCTGCTGGCACCACTACTGGGTGCATCTGGACGGTGCCGGTGTTGCGGCCATGGAGCCGCTGCTTCTGCCGGACAAAAAACTGACCCCGGTCCAATTGACCGGGGTCAGGATGCAGGAATTGTTTGAACTTGTTCTGGAGCAGATGGAGCTTGGCACGGTGGACAGCATGGTGCAGACAGGTCTTGCCCTGCACGAGATGCTTGCCCTCTGTGCACAGAGCCTGTTTGCGCAGGCGGAGATGACCACCAACCGCCAGCTGATCCTGCAGGCGGCAGAGACCCTGCGCAAGAACTACCGGCAGGAACTTTCCCTTGCCGATCTGCTGTCAAGTGCGCACATGAGCAAGAGTTATTTTCTGCGCCTGTTCCGGCGGTACATGGGCACAACGCCGTACAATTATCTGGTCAACTTCCGCATCACACAGGCAAAAGAGCTGCTGGTGCTCACCGACCACAGCATCAGTGAGATCGCACAGGAAGCAGGCTTCGGGGATGCCAGTAACTTCTCCACCCGCTTTGCCAAGGCCACCGGCCAGAGCCCGATGCAGTATCGGAAGAGCACATTAAAGAGCAAAGAATCCAAGTAAAAACACAGCTCGCATTCCCTTGCAAAATATGGCATATACATTATACGAAGAACAGCCTTGAATAAACGTACATTCGTTCAATGATGTGTAAAAGTGAGGTGCTTTCCATGAATGCTGTGATCTACGCTCGCTATTCCAGTGACAACCAGCGTGAAGAATCCATTGAGGGCCAGATTCGGGAATGCACAGCATATGCTGAAAGAAACGGCATTACAGTGGTCAGGCACTATATCGACCGTGCACTTTCTGCCAAAACAGACAATCGACCGGATTTTCAACAGATGATTCGGGACAGCAATAAAAAGTTGTTTGAAATCGTTTTGGTTTGGAAATTTGACCGTTTCGCTCGGAATCGCTTTGACAGTGCAAACTACAAGATGATTCTGAAAAAGAACAATGTCCATCTGATATCGGTCATGGAGCCGATTGCAGAAGGCTCGCAGGGCATTCTGGTGGAGACGCTGCTGGAGGGTATGGCAGAATACTATTCGGCGGAACTTTCCGAAAAAGTCATTCGTGGCCAGACCGAAAATGCGCTGAAAGGCAAATGCACAGGCGGCACAGGAACGATTGGCTATAAAATCGACGCAGATAAGTTCTATCGCATCGACCCGCTGATTTCACCGCTTGTATTGGAGGCTTTTCAGCGGTACGACAACGGTGAAAAAATCGTTGAGATCATGAACTACCTCAACGAAAAAGGGGTTCGTAATATGCTGGGTGGAAAGCTGACGTGCAGCAGCATGAACACCATGTTAAAGAACCGCCGCTATATTGGAGAACTTTCTTTCCGGGATACCGTTGTCCCGGATGCAATTCCAGCCATCGTTCCCAAGGATTTGTTTGACCGTGTGCAAAAACGTATGGAGAAAAACAAACGTGCTCCGGCTCGCGGAAAGGCAGATGAGGAATATTTGTTGACCACAAAGCTGTTCTGCGGTAAGTGCGGGGCATTGATGTTCGGCGAGAGCGGAACAAGTGCTACCGGGCGAACCTACTATTATTATAAATGTGCCACTGCCAAAAAGAAGAAAGGCTGTAACAAGAAAACCGTACAGAAGGAGTGGTTGGAAAATCTGGTCGTTCAGGAGACGATGAAGCTGATTCAGGATGATGCAGTGATTGAACGAATCGTTCAGCTGGTCATGGATTTCCAAAATCAGGAGAATACCGCGATCCCTCTGCTGGAAAAACAGCTCCGGGAAGTGGACCGAAAACTGGACAACCTGATGAAAGCAATCGAGGAAGGCTTGTTCACACGGACGACCAAAGAGCGTTTGGATGCGCTGGAAGCGCAAAAGGATGAACTGACCGCCAAAATTGCTGACGAAAAGCTAAGAAAGCCTTCCTTTAATGCTGACTTCATCCGATTCTGGTTGATGAAATTCAGAAAGTTCGATGTATCGCAGCAAAAGCAGCGCAAGGCACTGATTGAGATCTTTGTGAACGCCATTTTCCTCTACGATGACAGAATGCTGATCACGTTCAATTATAAAGACGGCTCTCAAACCGTCCGCTTCGAGGATACTTTGGCTGCCGATGAATTGGCAGGAAATAGTTCGGATTTGTCCAGCTCTGCTCGACCACAAGAAAAGCCGCCCGGAAGCGTCTGAGAACGTTTCCGGGCGGCTTTCTGTTTGTTTTAAAGGACGGGGTTACTTGGGCTGACGGCCGATGTAAGCCAGGATGCCGCCGTCGGCGTACAGGATCTGGCCGTTGACGAAGTCAGAAGCATGGCTGGCCAGGAACACGCAGGGGCCCACCATATCCTCCGGGTCGCCCCAGCGGCCGGCCGGGGTCTTGGCGCAGATGAAGGTGTCGAAGGGGTGACGGCTGCCGTCCGGCTGGGTCTCGCGCAGGGGAGCGGTCTGGGCGGTGGCGATGTAGCCGGGGCCCATGCCGTTGCACTGGATGTTGTACTCGCCGTACTCGGAAGCGATGTTCTTGGTGAGCATCTTCAGTGCACCCTTGGCGGCAGCGTAGGCGGAGACGGTCTCGCGGCCCAGCTCGCTCATCATGGAGCAGATGTTGATGATCTTGCCCTCGCGCTTGGCGATCATGTCGGGCAGAACGGCCTTGGAGCAGTTGAAGGCACCGCCCACATGCACGTCGATGACCCGCATGAAATCAGTGTGGCTCATCTCGATCATGGGGATGCGCTTCATCAGGCCGGCGTTGTTCACCAGGATGTCCACGGGGCCGACGTCGGCCTTGATCTGGGCGATCATGGCATTCACAGCGGCCTCATCGGTCACGTCGGCCACATAGCCGTGGGCGTCGATGCCGGCAGCCTTGTAAGCGGCCAGGCCCTTTTCCAGGCTGCCCTCGTTGGAGCAGTTGAAGCAGACGGTGGCACCGCACTTTGCCATGCCCTCGGCAATGGAGAAGCCGATGCCGTGGGCACCGCCGGTGATCAGGGCAACTTTGCCCTTCAGGTCAAATGCAGAAAGATCCATTGTAGTTCTCCTTTTTTGAAAAAGCCCCGCACCGGGAGTGCCGATGCGGGGCAGTAAGGTTTGCTCAGCGCAGGTCTGTGGTGGCGATGTTGTCCATGTCGTCAAACTCCATGTTCTCGCCGCCCATAGCCCAGATAAAGGTGTAGTTGGAGGTGCCCACACCGCTGTGGATGCTCCAGGAGGGGCTGATGACAGCGTCCTCGTTGTGCATCACGATGTGGCGGGTCTGGGTAGGCTCGCCGCACATGTGGAACACGACCTGTCCCTCCGGCACTTCAAAGTAGGTGTAGATCTCCATGCGCCGTTCATGGGTGTGGCTGGGCATGGTGTTCCAGTTGGAACCCGGGTCCAGTGCGGTCATGCCCATGCTCAACTGGCAGGTCTTCAGCACATCCGGGTGGATGAACTGGTTGATCGTGCGCTTGTTGCAGGTCTCCACGCTGCCCAGAGGCCGATGGTTGGCATCGGCCATCTTGATCAGACGGGTCTCGTAGGCGCAGTGTGCCGGAGCCGACACCATGTAGAACTTGGCGGGGTGCTCCGGGTCGGCGGAAGCAAAGGTCACTTCCTTGGTGCCCTGGGTGATGTACAGGCAGTCCTTATAGCCCAGCTCGTACTTCACGCCGTCGGCCACCACGATGCCGGTGGAGTCCTTACCGATGTTGAACATGCCGATCTCGCGGCGCTCCAGGAAGTAGTGGGTGCCAAAGTTGGCCCACACGTCGATGCCCTTGTCGATGGACACGGTCTCGTGCACCGGCATGCAGCCCAGGGTGACCATACGGTCCACATGGCTGTACACGGCCACGACCTCATCTGCCTTGTACAGGCCGGTGATGAGCATCTCATCGCGCATCTCCTCGGTGGTGTAGCGCTTGAAATCCTTCTGGTTGCAGGAGTAGCGGATATCCATGCGGGATCTCCCTTCTGCTTAGCGCTGGATGCGGCCGGAACCGTCGCCGCCAGCCAGCTTCTCGACCTCGGACACGGTCATCATGTTGTAGTCGCCCTCGATGGAGTGCTTCAGAGCGGAAGCAGCCACAGCGAACTCAACAGCATCCTGAGTGCTCTTGCCGGTCAGCAGGGCGTAGATCAGGCCGCCGCCGAAGGAGTCACCGCCGCCAACGCGGTC
>ENA-UOJO01001632-UOJO01001632.1-human-gut-metagenome-genome-assembly--contig:-P57-NODE-1632-length-27469-cov-8.052236_pt1 | contig 27469 bp, 16 predicted proteins | sample MGYA00242351_ERZ723898 | MGnify/ENA metagenome assembly ERZ723898 | reverse complement strand
CTTCCGGCTCAGGCGCGGGGATGCGAGGGGCGAAGCCCCTTGCATAATAAAACTATAAATCCCCCCCCCTTCCCGCCGGGATGGGGGTCGGGGGGATGGGGGCAGAAAAGCAAACTAAAGGTAGGATAGGCAGGCGACAAAACAGATAAGCTCTTGCTATTACAGAATCATCCAAAAACTTTAGGCATATTGCACAAACCATGAAGCTGAAACCAGGGGACGCAGTCCGCAACCATTCCGTGCCGGTTGAATTATTTTTTAACGTAAAATTTGGAAATAACCCTTGATTTTTTATATAGTTTATGTTACAATGGTGTCGGCTGGAGCAAGTAGGGCACCATAGGATGCCCCCTTCTGCTCAAAAGTGACGAATGGATAGATGCGGCTCATGGATCCCCCCTGCGTGTGAGCCGCTTCTCCTTATCCGGAGATCAGACAGAAACAGTTGGTAGTGAAAAAAACGGTGGAGAAATCAAGCATAGGAGGATGTGAATGGGAAGTGAACTGTCAGCGCATCAGAAACTCTTGCTGGAGATGCTGAAAGATTTTGACGCTGTATGTCGCAGGCATGGTATTCGGTATCAGCTGTTTGCCGGGAGCGCGTTGGGCGCGGTCAGGCACAATGGCTTTATTCCTTGGGATGATGATTTGGACGTGATCCTGTCGCGCAGTGAATACGAGCGCTTCTTCCGGGAAGCGGCTATGGATTTCGATCCTGAGATCTATTATGTTCAGCAGGAGCACAGTCCGCACTGGTCAATGCATTTTTCCAAGTTGCGCCGCAATGGCACGACCTGCATTGAAAAATACCACCCGAAGGATCCGGGGATTCATCAGGGTGTATACATTGATATTTTTCCCTATGATAATTTGGCAAGTAGCCCGTTTCAACGGCGGCTGCAATTCGCCGCATCCAAAGTGATCATCGCCAAGGCGCTCTGGGAGCGGGGGTACGAAACCAACAACGTTGCAAAGAAACTGTTTTTGCAGGTCTGCCGCCTGCTTCCGCGCCGTTCGATGGAAAGAGTCTGCATGCGCAGGGATGATACCGAGTCGCGGATGGTACACTCTTTTCTCGCTGCCGGAAGAAGGTATAAGAAAAATATTTTCCCCCGTACATGGCTGGACGATTGTGCAGAGCTGCCTTTTGAGGACGGTGTGTTTCCGGTTTCTACGCATTATGACGCACTGCTGACGCGACTGTATGGCGATTACCGGACACTCCCTGCGCCCGAAGAGCGGAAATGCAAGGAGCATGTCGCAATTTTTGACCTCGATTCATCCTATGAAGGGCATCTGAAAGAACAGAAGGAGATGCATTTTGCAATACACACCAGGAGTATTCGATAAAGCAGGGTGAGAGTTTTTATGGAAGACAATACACCGAGAGTTCTTGTAATCAGCCATACCGTATTCAGTGCAACCGGAAACATGGGGAAGACAATGATGCGTATGCTTGCCGGAATTCCGCCGGATCGGCTTGCGCAACTGTATTTTCATCAGGAGATTCCGACGCGGCGGTGTTGCCTGCGCTACTTCAGAATTACGGACAGTGAGGTTCTGCGGTCTGTGTTTACCAGACGGGCGGGTGGACGGTCTTTCAACGGGGATGACATTGATGAAGCAGCCGACAGCCGGGTGGATTGCGGCAACCTGGCTAAAGTTTACCAGTTCTCAAGGCGGCGTACCCCTTTGATTTACTTTCTTCGAGACAGTATGTGGGCGGCAGGAAAATGGAAGAGCTCCGCCTTGCTGGAGTGGGCAGAAAGCTTCCACCCGGATGTGATCTTCTTTGCCGCGGGTGACTACGCTTTTTCCTACCGTGTTACGCTTTCCCTCGCACAGTATCTGCAGGTTCCGGTTGTTATGTGGTGTGCGGATGATTACTATCTCTCCCCGCCTGTTTCTCCGTTTCGGCGGCTGCAATGCCGCCGCCTGCGCAAGCTTGCTCGGCAGGTCGTGCGGCAGTCCGGATCTGTTGTTACCATCAGTGATAAAATGGGGACGGACTATGCGCGTTTCTTTGACGTTCCGGCAGAAACTGTCCGGATTTCAAGTGACCCAAATCCTTACGCCCTTCCGGCAACGCAGCGAACCGGCATCGTCTACGCCGGAAACCTTGGCCTGAACCGCATTGCCCCGTTGGTTGAACTTGGCCGCGCGCTCAGGCAAGCCGCTTTACCTGGTTTTTCTGCCATTGATGTGTATTCCGGCGAGCAGCGTCCCGCCGTTCTCAGACAGATCACGGAGGAAAACGGTCTGCACTATTGCGGAAGAATTTCCGCATCGGAGGTGGAACGGCTTCTTGGACGCAGTAAGTTTTTGGTGTTTACAGAGTCATTCGATGATAAGTCCGTGCGGCGTGTGAAATATTCCCTTTCAACGAAAATTTCTGAAAGTCTCCGAAGCGGTGCCTGCCTTCTCGCCTACGGGTCGCCGCAGATTGCTTCCATTGAGTATCTGCGCCGACACAATGCCGCCCGTATCCTGCGGTCTGCGGACGAGCTTCCCGCTGCTCTTCTGGAGCTGTGCAGCAGCCACGATACATATGCGAAATATGTGCGCGCTGCACAGGAACTGGCGGAGCAGTGCCACAATCAGGAACGCAACGATTTTCTCATGTGCCGGATATTCCGTAACGCCATCGAAAATGCCGCATCCGGACAGGAGAACCTTGAAAAATAAAATTGCCCGTTTGCTTTTGAGCGAGTCCGCATATCAGCTTCTGCACAAAGCAGAGAGATATGAAAAAGTGTAGTAAAAAAATATAAATATAAAATATAGGACGATACCATGAGAAGAAAAGTGACCACACAAATGCTTGCAGCTGGTCTGACGGTTATCATGCTCTTCTCGGCTCTTTTTCCTGTCAATGCCTTTGCATTGGGCGGACAGGGGAATATGGCGGGGATTGAAGGCACGGTTCCGGCACAGGCGGCGCAGGATGCGCCGGAGTACTATGCCTTTCTTCGGAATCTGAGGGTGCTGGAGGGCTATGCGCAGAAATATGCCCGTGAGCATACCGGGGAGGACGCAGTGGGGCTGGTCATCAACTATGTCCGTTGCGGCGTGGAGAAATATACCGGCGGTAGCTGGACCATGCTGGCGGGCGAGGAGAAGACCGACTTTACCAAGTACGTGACGAATCAGGACGCAGCCAACGGTACCACTGCCGGCGCGTTGCGGAGCCTGACGGAGTTTACCCTGCCCAATGGGGACGAGGTGGACTTTGTGCATATGTTCGGCTGTATGGACATCTCCTACCACACCATGAAGACCAACGCATCTGCCGCGACGATCAATGGCGACCTTGGCGGCTGGGGGGGCGACATTTGCGATCTTATTGATTATACAAAGAAGTGCAGTCCCCTTACATCCACCACTGTGGAGGATATGGCATACGAGTTGCGCACCGACGGAAAGCACCTGGGCTATGACGATCCTTCCGAGGATGATGATGTCCATAGCTTTGGTATTTTGGATCTGTATGGCGATTTGGACGCCTACTACATTGTGCGCAATCTTGCGGACGGCAAGACGATCAGCACAATCATGAACAGTTACTTTAATGGCAACCTCACAGATAAGTTCCGTGCGGAATTTTTGGTGCGAAACCGTTTCCCCGGTGTCAGCACTAAAGAGGAGATCCGTTCGGCGGTGCTCGACGCCTATCGAAGCAATACGGCTATCGCCGCGCTGGAATCCAGCCGCGGACTGACGGATATCGGGGATCTGCGCGTTGCCTGCTGCTATGCATTTGCCGACTATCTGTATGAGCTGACGGGAGTTATCACCGACAAGCCCAGCAACGACTATTACAGCGTGTATTCCAGCGAGACCTCCACCCTGGCTCCCGGTGTTACCCAAACATTGCGTAGTGCCACGTCCAGAGACGGGAAAACGCTGGTTTACTATATCGCCACGGCGGATGTGACTCGTAGCGACGTTAATGTTTACGCCAACTATAAGGACAACATCGGTACACCTTGGGGTATGGCCCGCGTGCAGGATCAGATGGAGGCTGCCAGAGCCCGGCACTCAGATCCGTCACAACCGGATCTGTACATTCCCAACTACACCCCGGTGGTCGGCGTGAATGCCGACTTCTACAACATGACCAACGGCGCACCCTCCGGCGCATTGGTTATGGAGGGTGTGGAGTATCACAGCGGAAGCGGTGCTAACTTCTTTGCTATCCTCAAGGATGGCACACCTATCATTGGCGTGCCTTCGGATTATGCAAAGTATAAAGACAGTATCGCCGAAGCCGTGGGTGGCAGCATCATGCTGGTACGCGACGGTAAGATTGTTGTCGGCAGTAGCGGCAACTACTATGACAGCCGGGCTTCTCGTACCTGCGTGGGTATCACGGCGGACAATCGCGTGGTGCTGATGGTTATGGACGGTCGGCAGGAACCTGTTTCCGCCGGTGGCAGTGCAATCGAGATTGCGCAGGTCATGCTGGATGCCGGATGCGTGGTGGCAATAAATCTGGATGGCGGCGGATCTACCACCTTTGTTGCCAAGGAGGAAGGAGCGGACGAGCTGTCTGTGGTGAACCGACCCTCTGACGGCTACGCCCGCTCGGTCAGTTCCTCTTTGATGGTGGTATCTACTGCCAAACCCTCCAACGAGTTTGACCACGCCATTGTTTCGGCGGACTATGACTATCTGACCGTGGGCACCAGCCTGCCAATCACAGTCACCGGCGTCAGCGCGTCCGGAAATGCCGCGCAGCTGCCGGAGGGCACCACCATTCAGGTCAGCGACAGCCTTGTTGGTTCCGTCAGCGGCGATACGTTCACCGCTTCCGCTGTGGGTGAAGTGCAGGTGCAAGCGGTAGCTGACGGGAAAGTATTGGGCAGCAAGACGCTCCGTGTTGTGGTACCGACTGAGTTGAAATTCGGGAAGGAGAGCGTCAGCGCCATCTATGGTGTACCGGTGGCTCTGCCCCTGACGGCACAGTACAACGGAAACAAGGTGGCTGTGAACCCGGCCGATGTGTTGTTGGGCTTTGTGGAGAACGGGCAGCCTGTTCTGGTGAGTAAGGCAGGAAAACTCGATGGCTTTACTTTCACCGGTGATGAAAGCTCCGGTATCCGTTCTGTGACTATCGGCGCGGCTTTGTTAAAGAACGGTCAGCCGGACATGAGCAGCGCGGTGATGCTCACTGTTTACCTGTACAAGGCAGGTGAGGCAACCTTCGACTTTGATGATGTTACCGGTGGCGACCGTATGCTGGCTTGGAACCGCCTGGTCTCCAATTCCGGTACCCGGGGCGACGGTATTTACTACATCGACAAACCCGGCGTTTCCATGGACATTTTCTATACCTTTGCGGTGGACATGAAGAGGATCCCTGTCCCCGAAAAAATCAAGCCGCTGATGGCTTTGCTGCCAGGCGGGGACAATGCAGACGCTACGGCATGGGACTTCCTGCTGCAACTGGCTGAGCGTGTCAGCCAGCATACCGAAGTGAGAATCCAGGTACAGGCTCCGAAGGGGGTTGTGATGGATACCAGCGGTATGAAACTGGTCAACGAGTATTTTGAGCTGACATCCTGCGAGGTGGATCAGAGCACCAATACGTTGACGCTGATCTGCAATTTTAAGGACCAAACAGAGCCCATTGATCCGTCTACCGCCAACTCGCTGTGCATTCTCAGCGGTTTGAAACTTACCCCTGCGGACGGGGCGGATTGGCAGAACAATTGCTTGGATATTACCGTCAGAGCTAAGCTCAGCTATGATATTTACCTGCGCTCCCATGCGGTGAACGGTATTGCCAGCAACAAGGAAATCCAGGAAAAGTACGGTATTTATCCCTACGAAAGTGACAAATACACGTATAACGGCTTACCGGAGAGAGGCGCTCACTTCTACGAGGAAAATCTTCGTTCCTTTGAAGACAGCTATACGCTGGATAAGTCCGTGAAGCAGGGCTGGATCCAGGAGGGTGGCAAGTGGTTCTATTATCAGAACAATGAAATCCTTACCGGAATCCAGGAATTGCCCAGCTACATCGCCGGGGAGAGCGGTGAGTTCTTCTATGACCTGGGGGATGATGGTGCATCCAAGGGCAAGCTCAGCGGTCTGTTTACGTTGAAAGGAGAGCTCTACTTTGCTGAAAACGGTAAACGGATCAAAGGCTGGAAGTCAGTCTCGCATCCCGGCGGTCGAGTAGAGAATTACTTCTTCAATACATGGAGCTATGCCGCTATGGACGGAGAGCAGACCATCGGCGACTATCACTACACATTCAAAGACTGTGTCCTGGTTCGCGGTGATCTGATCAGAAACAGCACGGGAACCAGGTATATGTGGGCAGGTTCCTGGGCCACGCAACAATGGCACACCGTGGACGGAAACAGGTATTACTTCCGATCCAGCGAATACGCTGCTACCGGTTTTTACACCATGAACGAAGGTGGCAAAAATGTTGTCTACGTGTTTGGCACAGACGGCGTTTTGCAGGAGCATGTGAACGGTTTCTACCCATGGAATGGCAATGTCTATTGGGTAGAGAACGGTATAAAAAATGTTGAGCCCGGTTTGCGCTACGTGGAAGGCTACTACTACTATTTCAAGTACGAGACCGGCGGTGCCATGGTCAAGAACGGCACCTATTGGGTAGAAACAACCAATGGCTTGATGAAGCAGGGTAGTTACCGCTTTGACGAGCAGGGACGTATGGTTAACCCCACCCCCTATCAGGGAACCGTCACCTGGAAAAACTGGGACGGCACCATGCTGGGGACAAGCCCGGTGAACTATGGAACGATTCCAACCTATAACGGAACACCTGCCAGGGCGGCTGATACGCAGTATACCTATCGCTTTATCGGCTGGACACCGGAGCCGGTTCCTGTAATGGGCAACGCGGAGTATACTGCCGTGTATGAGAAGGAACTGCGCTCCTACACAGTCCGGTGGCTGAACTGGGATGGCACGGAGTTGTATCGCACGACAGAGGAATATGGAGCGACGCCCGTCTATGGCGGCGTGACGCCTACCCGTGCGGATGACGACGTGAACTCCTATACGTTTAGCGGCTGGAATCAGACCGTTACTGCTGTTACCGGCGACACCACGTACACTGCACAGTTTACTGTTGCATGCCGCCATGCCGATACGGAGATTCGCGATGCGAAGGACGCCACCTGTACCGCTCCCGGTTACACCGGCGACACCTACTGCAGGAAGTGCGGTAATAAGATCAGCAGCGGTGAAGTGATTCCCGCGAAGGGACACACCGAGGTCATTGACCCGGCAGTCAAACCTACCTGCACCGAACCCGGAAAGACCGAGGGTAAACACTGCTCCGTCTGCAATGAGGTTCTCGTGGCACAGACAGAGATTCCCGCGAAGGGACACCGTTGGGATGACGGCAAGATTACGACCGCTCCGTCCTGTGAAAATGCCGGTGTCATGACCTACACCTGCGCGGTCTGCAACGCAACCAGAACCGAAGCGATTGATGCTACTGGTCATACTCCCGTTGATATTGCTGAACAGCCTGCAACCTGCACTAACTCCGGACACAAAGCCGGTACCAGGTGCTCGAAGTGTGACGCAATTCTCTCCGGCATGGAGGATATTCCCGCGAAGGGACACACCGAGGTAGTCGACCCGGCGGTTGAGCCCACCTGTACCGAGTCCGGCAAGACGGAAGGCAAGCACTGTTCCGTCTGCAACGAAATTCTTGTTGCTCAGGAAGTGATTGCCGCAAAGGGGCACACCGAGGTCGTCGACCCGGCAGTCGCTGCTACCTGCACGAAGACCGGACTGACCGAGGGCAAGCACTGCTCCGTCTGCAACGAGATTCTTGTTGCTCAGGAAGTGATTGCCGCAAAGGGGCACACCGAGGTCATCGACCCGGCAGTCGCCGCCACCTGCACAGAACCCGGCAAGACCGAGGGCAAGCACTGCTCGGTCTGCAATGAGGTTCTCGTGGCACAGACAGAGATTCCCGCGAAGGGACACAGTTGGGATGACGGCAAGATCACGACCGCTCCGACCTGTGAAAATGCCGGTGTCATGACCTACACCTGCGCGGTCTGCAACGCAACCAGAACCGAAGCGATTGATGCTACTGGTCATACTCCCGTTGATATTGCTGAACAGCCTGCAACCTGCACTAACTCCGGACACAAAGCCGGTACCAGGTGCTCGAAGTGTGACGCAATTCTCTCCGGCATGGAGGATATTCCCGCGAAGGGACACACCGAGGTAGTCGACCCGGCGGTTGAGCCCACCTGTACCGAGTCCGGCAAGACGGAAGGCAAGCACTGCTCCGTTTGCAATGAGGTTCTCGTGGCACAGACAGAGATTCCCGCGAAGGGACATACTGGGGAGATCCGCAATGCCAAGCCCGCCACCGACACCGAGGACGGCTATACCGGCGATACCTATTGCTCAGTTTGCAACGTGTTGCTGAAGAAAGGCGTTATCGTTCCCAAAACCGGTGCTGTGATTACCTGGGTTGTGGACGGCGTGACCATCACAGAGGTCTACGAAAAGGGGAAGATGCCGACGTTCAAAGGCACGACCGATAAACCCGAAACTGCGCGCTATCGTTACGAGTTTGCCGGCTGGGACAAGGAACTTGTTCCGGTGGCGGAAGCTGCGACCTATACCGCCCGGTTTAATGAAATCGGCAAGAATGGTCTGTGCATTGAGGGCGAGGATACCTATTGGATAAAAGACGGTCAGAACGTGCCGTTCCCCGGTCTTGTGAAGGTTCAGGACGCAAACGGTCACAACCTGTATTACTACTTCGGCGCAGATGATAAGGCAGTGAAGAATGTGCTGCCGGAGGGAGATAGTGATTTCTGGATCCCTGCGGAAAAGACCAACGGCCTGCTTCCTGAGTGGGGGTACTACTTCGATGAAAACGGCGTAATTTTCCATGATGAGCAGTTCCAGAACGGCATTGTCGAGGAAGGCGGCGTCAAGTACTACTACATTGATGGCATCCGTGCTCACATGGGTATGTTCAGGCTTGACGGCAACTACTATTACGCCAAGGCAGACGGCGCGTTGATTGTTAACCAGACCTGCCACTGCAGGCGGATGGGCGACAGCGGCCTCCCGGAGGGTACGTATAGCTTTGATGCAGACGGAAAGCTCAAGAACGGTATCGTTGCAGAGGACGACAGTCTGTACTACTACAAGGACGGCGTTCGCTACTACGCCGGTCTGATCGAGATCGACGGCAGCTACTACTATGTCAGGACGAGCGGCGAGGTGGTTCACGGCTGTAGCCACTGGATCACCAAGACCAACGGTCTGATGAGTGAGCGGAGCTATACTTTCGACGACGACGGCAGGATGACTGACCCGGAGATTCAGAACCCCACCAAGGACGGCATCGTAGCAGAGGACGGCAGCCTGTACTACTACAGGGACGGCGTTCGCTACTACGCCGGTCTGATCGAGATCAACGGCAGCTACTACTATGTCAGGACGAGCGGCGAGGTGGTTCACGGTCGCAACTACTGGATCACCAAGACCAATGGCCTGATGGGGGAGCGGAGCTATCAGTTTGCCGAGGACGGCAAGATGATTAACCCCGAAATCAAGAACCTCAGTAAGAACGGCATCGTAGCAGAGGACGGTAGCCTGTACTACTACAGGGACGGCGTTCGCTACTACGCCGGTCTGATCGAGATCGACGGCAGCTACTACTATGTCAGGACGAGCGGCGAGGTGGTTCACGGTCGCAACTACTGGATCACCAAGACCAATGGCCTGATGGGGGAGCGGAGCTATCAGTTTGCCGAGGACGGCAAGATGATTAACCCCGAAATCAAGAACCTCAGTAAGAACGGCATCGTAGCAGAGGACGGTAGCCTGTACTACTACAGGGACGGCGTTCGCTACTACGCCGGTCTGATCGAGATCGACGGCAGCTACTACTATGTCAGGACGAGCGGCGAGGTGGTTCACGGGTGCAACTACTGGATCACCAAGACCAACGGACTGATGCCGGAGAAGAGCTACACCTTTGATGACAATGGAAGAATGACTGTTGATTGATATCGTAAGCTGATGCATTGCTCCTGTGCCGAGGGGGATATGCCACCTCGGCGCAGGTCGGTGCCGGAATAGGAGAGGCAAGAGAATCCGTGCGACAAGCGTTTGACATTTTACAGGCAATTTTCTGGGCATTGACTTATGTGCTTATCATATGCTATGGGCACAGATGCCGCAAATCTCCTGCCATTTTTATGCCACGGTTGGCGGGAATGCTGAATTTTGCTTGGGAAATTAGCGCGTTCGTCTATCAGTGGACGACTTTAGGGCGATTGAATTTAGCTTGTCTTGTTTGGGCGATTCTCGATATATATGTATATGCGTACAATGTGCGCTGCCTCAAAAAATGTAGTCACAGGTTATTATACGTATTGTTGCTCCCTGCTTTTTCAGCCCTGCTCTACATGATGTTTCACCGCCTGGACACAGATTGGTTTTTGATTTCTGTATTTGCTATTGACCTCATTATGGCAGTTGAATTTGTGACTTGCGTGAAGAAGATTGCTCCGCAGGGGAGAATTCTGATTGCATTGACAAAGCTTTTGGGTGATTTGTTTGCGTGGCTTTGTTACATGAGAAATTCGACTTTTGTTGCGATTGTCGGTGCCGTGGTTTTTCTTCTGAACACATTATATTTGGTTCTTTGCTTAGACGAAACAGCCACACCGCCAAAGAAAAACAAGCGAAAAAGCCGAACAAAGCTAAAGTAAGGGGGAATTCTATTGCGGGACAAAATACTGTTGCTGATCCTGTTAGTTGTCGGTGCAACGTTTACCTCCGTGTGGCTTATCCTGTTGCGCAAGCGGCTGAACATGGCGTGGTATGCGGCGATACCGATTGCAATCGTCCATACGCTCTACGGCGTGCTGACTGTCAAGGTGTTTGCGTTTTTGGAAACCGGGTTTGACAAGGCAAGTATCGGGAACATGAGCCTGTTCGGCGGGGTGTTTTTCATGCCGCTGGCGTATTGGCTCGGTGCCAAAATATCCAGGAGACCAACGGGTGAGGTTTTTGATATTTTCACGCCGTGCATGATTTTCACGGTTATGTGTGCCCGGGTCAACTGCATTCTGTCCGGCTGTTGCCGGGGGATGATGATTCCGGGGACGAACGCGATGCGCTTTCCGACGCGGGAGGTAGAGCTCGTGTTTTATGTGATTCTGCTTGCCGTTCTGTGTCCGCAGATCTGGAAGGGCAGGCTGAAGGGACGCGCATATCCTATTTACATGATGGCTTATGGAATATTCCGATTTGTAAATGAATTCTTCCGGGAAGCGGACACGCAGATGGTATTCCATCGGTCACACATATGGGCAGTGCTTGCCCTGATTATCGGCACCGCTGTAAACGCAGAGATTCAATCCGGAAAATCAAGAGAGAAGAGGAGAAAATGACTATGATCAAACGAATTACCAAACGATTCCTGTCGTTGCTGTTGGCTACCGTTATGGTTCTGGCATTGGTGCCTGTCATAACGGTACCAGCCCATGCGGCGACAAGCGGAACCGTGACAGGCTTGGCTAATGAGAACATCGGGCTGAGCTTCTCCGGCGACGCGGACAACGCGTGGAGCGCCAGCGGCACGCAGATCGTTGGCTCAGCCACCGGAACCAGCGGAACCTGCGGCGCCACACACTATAAATCCACGCTGACCATCACCAACAAGAGAGCCACAAAGGCGACGCTCTCTTTTGACTATTCCATTGAGCAAAACGAGGGTACCATTCAGGTGGATGGAACTGAAGTCGCGAAGGGCGGCAAGTTCTCCGAGGAATTGGCGCCCAACGCCAGCATCAAGGTCTACATCAAGTCTGGCAGCACCAGCGCCGCCACGAAGATTACGATGACCAATGTTGCGTTGGCGGTCAATGTGACCGCCACAGTGACGTTCCAGCCCGCCGAGAACGGCTCCTATACCGTGGACGGTAAGGCTATCACCGAGGCGTACACCAACACGCAAAGCTCTATGAACGCTTATCAGGTGGCTGCGACCCCGGCGGCGGGCTATCAGTTCATGGGCTGGTACAATGTGACCGAGGGGAAGTACATCAATACCTCCTCCAAGGCGGCGCTGAACATTGAAAGCGACTGCACCATCACGGCGCGGTTCATCAGCAAGGACGTGGCACTTTTTGAGACCGGCGGCCAGCGGTTTGATGATTTGAACGAAGCTGTTACCTACGCAGAGGCAAACAGTCAGTCCAAGATCACGTTGGCTTCCGATGGCACCATCAGCGGTTCCTACACCATTCCGGCTGGTATCACGCTACTGATTCCCTTTGATGCAGCAGGAACGCTGTATACGGATGCTCCTGCGGCGATTCGGGAGACTCCCGCGTCTAAGCCTTTCCGGACGCTGACGATGAGTGAGGGCACTTCTATCACCGTCAACGGTGCCATCAGCCTGGGCGGCAGATATTTTGCAGCTGGCGGCAGTCAGCAGGGTCGTCCTGTGGGCGATTATGGCTATATTAAAATGGCGGATAACAGCTCTATCACGGTGAAGAACGGCGGAAATCTCTATGCATGGGGCTTTATCTCCGGCAGCGGTTCTGTGCTGGCTGAATCAGGCGCAACCGTATATGAGTTCTACCAGATTGCGGATTTCCGCGGCGGTACCGCCTCCTCTGGCATGGGTAACAAGGTTTTCCCATTCTCTCAGTATTTCGTTCAGAACATTGAAGTTCCCCTGACGCTGAATGCCGGCGCCAATGAAAAGGTTTTCAGCGGCGTTTATGCAATGAGATCTACATATACCACTTCTATCAATTTTATTGGCAACGACGGTATGTTTAAAGTAGTCTCCGGCAGCTTCACCAAAGACTACGATGAAAAGACGGATCGCTTGATTCTTACGGTGAACGGCGAGGCGGAACTGAACACTCTTGCCCTGAAGTTGGCGGGTTTAAACCTTAACTCTGCAGACTATGTACTGCCCATCACCAACAACATTTCTATCAACATTCAGTCCGGAAAGGTTACTATTAACCAGGATACCGCACTACTGGCTGGTGTTGAGGTGAGCATCGCCGAGGGTGCTGATTTGACGGTCTCCGACAAAAAGAATGTCTACGTTTATGACGGCGATGAATGGAACTCTGATAACTTTGTTTGGGGACCCTGCAAGTTCAAGTCTGTTGCTTATGCTCCCGGTAAAGCCTATAACCGCACCAATGCAGACCTGAAGGATGCCAAGGTGGATGTAAACGGCAGCCTGAAGGCTATCGGTGCTATCTACACTACTAAGGGCGGCGCAGACATCTGCTCCAGCAACGGAACCGGCAAATATGTTCAGCAGGGCGCACTTGGCGAAGAAACTGTTACACACCAGTACAACGCCAACAGTAGTGATATTTCAATCCCCATCACCCCCGCTAAGCTGCACAACGCCGACGGCTCCTACACCGAGACGAAGGACGCTGCAGCTGGGACAACTATCAAATACTATAAGACCGTCAACTATGGCGTATGGCATGAACACGAGGTTGTTCCTGTAACCACCGGTGCGAAGGCGCCCACCTGTACCGAGCCCGGTTGCACAGGAGAAACCATCTGCACTGCGTGCGGGAAGAAGGTTGGCAGCAACATGGACATTCCCGCCCTGGGACACAGCTGGGACGAGGGCGTGGTAGAGATTGAGCCCACCTGTACAGTCACCGGTGTCAGGAAATTTACTTGTAAGGTTTGTAGCGAATCCAAGACGGAGGTAATTCGGGAGCTTGGTCATGATTGGGGCGACTGGACTGTAACGACTCCCGCGACCTGCACGAAAGAGGGCAAAGAAAAGCGCACTTGCAAGCGTGATGGCTGCAATGCGACCGAGACGAGAAAAATCGATGCGACCGGCCACACAGAAGTAATCGATGCAGCAAAGGCTCCGACCTGCACGGAGACTGGTCTGACCGAGGGTAAGCACTGCTCTGTCTGCAACGAAGTCCTCGTTGCCCAGGAAGTGATCCCCGCCAAGGACCACAGTTGGAATGAGGGCGAGATCACGACCTCTCCTACCTGTGAGAATGCCGGTGTCAAGACCTACACCTGCACAGTTTGCAATGCAACCAAGACCGAAGCAATCGACGCAACTGGACATACTCCGGTTGAAGTTGCGGAACAGCCCGCTACCTGCACCGAGCCCGGACACACAGCCGGCACGAAGTGCTCTGTCTGCGGCGCAACGATCTCCGGAATTGAGGAAATCCCCGCCAAGGGTCACACCGAAGTCGTTGATGATGCTGTTGAAGCTACCTGCACCACACCCGGCAAGACCGAGGGCAAGCATTGCTCGGTCTGCAATGAGGTTCTCGTGGCACAAACAGTGATTCCCGCGAAGGGACACAGCTGGAACAAGGGCGAGATCACGACCGCTCCGACTTGTGAAAATGCCGGTGTCAAGACCTACACCTGCACGGTTTGCAATGAAACCAAAACAGAAGCAATCGCTGCTACCGGTCATACTTCCGTTGAAGTTCCCGAGAAGCCCGCAACCTGCACCGAGGCTGGTCATACAGCCGGTACGAAGTGCTCCGTTTGTGATGCGATTCTCTCCGGTATGGAAGAAATCCCTGCGACCGGCCACACAGAAGTAATCGATGCAGCAAAGGCTCCAACCTGCACTGAGACTGGTCTGACCGAAGGCAAGCACTGCTCCGTCTGCAATACTGTACTCGTTGCCCAGGAAGAAATCCCTGCCAAGGGCCACACCGAGGTCATTGACCCGGCAGTCAAACCTACCTGCACCGAACCCGGCAAGACCGAGGGCAAGCATTGCTCCGTCTGCAACGCGGTCATCGTTGCACAGCAGGAAATTCCCGCGAAGGGACACACCGAGGTCATTGACCCGGCAGTTGAGCCCACCTGCACCACACCCGGCAAGACCGAGGGCAAGCACTGCTCGGTCTGCAATGAGGTTCTCGTGGCACAAACAGTGATTCCCGCGAAGGGACACACCGAGGTCATCGACCCGGCAGTCGCCCCCACCTGCACCGAGCCCGGAAAGACCGGGGGCAAGCACTGCTCCGTCTGCAACAAGGTCATCGTTGCACAGGAAGTCATCCCCGCCAAGGGTCACACCGAAGTCGTTGATGATGCTGTTGAAGCTACCTGCACCGAACCCGGCAAGACCGAGGGCAAGCATTGCTCCGTCTGCCACGAGATTCTTGTTGCTCAGGAAGTGATTCCCGCAACGGGGCACAAGGAGGAGGTTCGCAATGCGGTCGAAGCAACGCTTACGACACCCGGTTACACCGGTGACAAATACTGCTCTGTCTGCGATGAACTGATCGAGAAGGGCTCGGAGATTCCCAAGACCGGAGTCACTATCACTTGGAAGAACGAGAATGGTAGTGTCCTGGGCACTGATACGATTCTTAAGGGATCCGTTCCCCAATATACCGGCGAGGATCCGAAGAAGAACGAGAATAAGCACTACAGTTACGAGTTCAAGGGTTGGGATAAGGAGCTTGCAGCCGTAAGCGAAGATACCGTCTATATCGCGCAGTTCACTTCGGTCGGCAAGAACGGTCTGTGCCAGGAAGACAACGGCACGTATTGGTTGGAAAACGGTCGGCATGTACGGGACAAGGGCCTTACACAGGTGAAGGATGCGAACGGTCACAATCTGTACTACTACTTTGATGTGGACGGCAAGGCTGTGAAGAATGTGTTGCCGGATGGCGGTAAGGACTTCTGGATCCCTGCGGAAAAGACCAACGGGTTGTTGCCTGAGTGGGGGTACTACTTCGATGAAAACGGCGTGATTCCCCATGACGAGCAGTTCCAGAACGGCATTGTCGAGGAAGGCGGCGTCAAGTACTACTACATCGACGGTATCCGTGTTCACATGGGTATGTTCAAACTTGATGGCAGTTTCTATTACGCCAAGTCGGATGGTGCGCTGATCGTCAACCGGACCTACTATTGCGAACGGATGAGTGACAGCGGTCTCCCGGAGGGTACTTATAGCTTTGATGCAGACGGAAAGCTCAAGAACGGTATCGTTGCAGAGAACGACAGTCTGTACTACTACCTGAACGGTGCACTGCATTATGCCGGTCTGATTGAGATTGACGGCAGCTACTACTATGTCAGGACGAGCGGCGAGGTGGTTCACGGCCGCAGCCACTGGATCACCAAGACCAACGGTCTGATGAGTGAGCGGAGCTATCAGTTTGCCGAGGACGGCAGGATGATTGATCCCGAAATCAAGGATACCGGCAAGGACGGCATCGTGCAAGAGAACGATAGCCTGTACTACTACAGGGATGGCGTTCGCTACTATGCCGGTCTGATCGAGATCGACGGCAGCTATTACTACATCAGGACGAATGGCGAGGTGGTTCATGGTCGTAGCTATTGGATCACCAAGACCAACGGTCTGATGGGTGAGCGGAGCTATCAGTTTGCCGAGGACGGCAAGATGATTAACCCCGAAATCAAGGATACCAGCAAGGACGGCATCGTGCAAGAGGACGGTAGCCTGTACTACTACAGGGACGGCGTTCGCTACTATGCCGGTCTGATCGAGATCGACGGCAGCTATTACTACGTCAGGACGAGCGGCGAGGTGGTTCACGGACGCAACTACTGGATTACCAAGACCAACGGACTGATGCCGGAGAAGAGCTATACCTTTGATGACAATGGAAGAATGACTGTTGATTGATATCGTAATCTGATGCATCGTTCCTGCGCCGAGGGGGAAAATATCTCCCTCGGTGCGGGGCGATGCCTGATAGGAAGTGAATTCGTGAAGGTTCTGCAAATCAACAGTGTGTATGGCGTTGGAAGCACCGGAAAAATAACGCAGGCGCTGCACACCGCGCTGCTTGCAGATGGCGCTGATTCTATTGTCCTGTATGGGCGCGGACCGGATGCGGATGCGCCTGGTGTCTACCGCCTTTGCCGTAATTTGTATGGAAGGGCGAACAGCCTGCTCTCGCGGCTCACCGGGCTCAGATACGGTGGCTGCAACCTTGCGACGGGCAAAGCCTTTCGCATTCTTTCAAAAGAACAGCCGGATGTGGTGCATCTGCAATGCATCAACGGCAATTTCATAAATATTTACAGACTGATTTCCTGGTTGAAGGAGCATCAGATCCCTACTGTTGTAACGTTGCATGCGGAATTCATGTATACAGCCAACTGTTCCCATGCCTTTGACTGTGAACGCTGGAAGAGCGGCTGTGGCAGGTGTCCACGACAGTATGCGGCAAGTAAAAGCCTGCTGTTTGATCGCACACATGCGAGTTTCCTCAGAATGCAACGTGCTTTTTCCGGATTTGATACCAACCTGCGCATCGTATCTGTTTCGCCTTGGCTGATGGAACGTGCCAAAAGCTCCCCGATTTTTACTGACAATAGCCATTGTGTCATTCTGAACGGTATTGATACCGAGATCTTCCGCCCATGCAGAGCAGAGGATCTGAAGGAATTGCACAATGTTTCTCATAAAAGGGTAATCTTCCATGCCACTGCCATGTTCAGCGATGAAAAGGAAGATCCCAAAGGCGGCTGGTACGTGTTGCGGCTCGCGGAAGAAATGCCGGACGCCGTTTTCGTTGTGGCTGGGAAGCACCGGCTGCACGGTAGTCTTCCCGCAAATGTTATCCTGCTGGGAGAGATCCGCGACCAGTTGCTTCTCGCACGCTATTATAGCCTTGCCGATTTGACGGTACTGACAAGCAAGCGTGAAACCTTCTCTTTGATTTGCGCGGAGAGCCTTTGTTGCGGAACTCCGGTGGCTGGCTTCTGTGCCGGTGCGCCGGAACAGATATCCATCCCGCAGTACAGCCGCTTTGTTCCGAACGGAGATCTGGATGCCTTACGGGAATGCATCGGGCAGATGCTTGCGATCCCGTATGACGGGCGGCAGATTGCGCAGGCGGCGCATAAGCTCTATGCAAAAGAGACTATGATTCATAAATACAAGGCACTCTATCAGGAGGTTCTATGCGGCGAGCAAAGATAGTGCTGTTGCGCCTGGATTATCTGCTCGGAACGGCAATCATTATCTGTCAGATACTATATATACGCCAAATGGTAAGCATTCTCTTCTATCTCAGCTTTTTGGTTTCTATCGCACTGTGGATTTGCACAACGACAGAATCATTGGACGGGCTGGATCGTTTGACTATCGCAATTATCATGCTGGCGCTTATCCATGTTGCCATCAACGCAGCCATTACCGATGCGGTTTTTTCTTTTGAGTATCTGAAGAAATACATCATGTTTTGTTGCAGCATGGTTTTTCTTTCGGCAATCCGGCGAATTTCGTTGGATCGGGGGACATTTCGTTTTCTGGAGGTTCTTTTTCTCATTGTCGGGATCTTCATGCTGTTCATGTTTTTCTTCCGAAATCGGCAGATGCACCTGCTCAATGGCAGATATACACGTTACCTTACCTTCCGCTTTAACAATCCGAATCTGACAGCGCTGTTTCTTGCCTGTATGACGATGTTCCTTGAGGTTGCCGCTTTTCAGGAAAGACGCATTCCCATGAAAATACTGCTGTATGCTGTGGCTGCCGCCGAGCTTGTGTTTCTTTTTCTGACAAAGTCCAGAAATGCGCTTTTGGCAGTAGGTCTTTTCACAATTGTTGCGATTTGGTTTCTTCTGCGAAGGAGGCGTATCGCTTTTCGGAAGGGTGTACTTGGACTGGTAGCAGTTTTTCCCATCCTGTTCGCGGTTGCGTACCTGTTTTTTATCGACAACGCCGACTCTGTGAAGCTGCTTTCCTTCTTTGCCGGTGAGGGAAAGCTATTGAATTCCAGAAGTAAAGTCTGGAAAGCCGCCTTTCAGGCATTCGAGTCCTCTCCCATATTCGGAGCCTACTATCAGATTAGCGGCGGAACCGGGCTGTCCCAGATGCATAACACGCACGTGGATATTTTGACTTCCTATGGGTTGTCCGTTCTGGTTTTGGTATGCGTATACCTTTATTTGCTCATGAGGGACAGTCAGATGAAAGTAAAGCCTTCGGCGTCAAGCACCCCCTTGCTCGGCTTCATTTGCGCACTTTTCCTCGGAGTCGGCGAGGCGGCATTGTTTTCCGGCGGATTGAGTGTATATCTTTTCTTCGGAATTTTCCTGGCGATGACAGATAAAGGCAAAGAAACAGACGAAGAACGAAGAACGGAGGCTTCCCGTGCGCGTAGCTTTTCTCAGTAACTACTTCAATCACCACCAGAAACCTGTGTCTGACGCTTTGATGTCCGGCACTGCGCAGTATACCTTTATTTCCACGCAGAAATTGGATGTCGAGCGCAAGGCTCTTGGATGGACCTCAGATACAGATGTCCCTTATGTCTGCACCGCAGACGGGACGGCGGAGTATGCTGTTCTGCGTCAAAGTGACGTGGTCATTGTCGGCTCTGCGCCCGAAGCACTGGTGCAATGGGCGGCTCGGAGATCCAAACTGCTCTTCCGTTACTCCGAGCGTCCGCTGAAGGACGGGAATCCGCCGGTAAAGTTCCTGCCGCGTTTTCTCAAATGGCATTATTACAATCCGCCGTGGCGGAAGACCTATATGCTCTGCGCCAGTGCTTTTACGGCGGGAGATTACGCGAAATTCGGGCTTTTTCGCGGGCGATGCTATAAATGGGGCTATTTCCCGGAGACGGTACAGTATCCGGATGTGAACGCGCTGATCGACCGCAAGGAAAAAGCGACCATCCTGTGGTGCGGACGCTATCTGGACTGGAAGCACCCGGATGACGTGATCGAGGTCGCAAGACGGCTCCGGGACGCGGACTACTGCTTCCGGATCGAGATGATCGGCTCCGGTGAAATGGAGCCGCGGCTCAGGCAGTTGGCATCGGAAGCGGGGCTTTTGGATACAAGCATACAGTTCCTCGGCGCCATGTCCCCGGAGGATGTGCGCCGACACATGGAAAAGGCGTGCATCTACCTGTTTACCAGTGACCGGCAGGAGGGCTGGGGCGCTGTTCTGAACGAAGCTATGAACAGCGGCTGTGCGGTCGTTGCCGGCGATGCGGCAGGGGCAACGCCCTTCCTTGTACAGGACGGCGCAAACGGAAGCGTGTATCATAGCGGCGATGTGCAGGAGTTGTACGAAAAGGTGCGGCGGTTGCTGGATGATCCGTCCACGCAACGCGCATTCGGATCAGCCGCCTACCGGACCATCACCGGGCTATGGAATGCGGAGACTGCCGCGGAGCGCTTTTTGCAGCTGTCGCAGGCACTGCTGGACGGGCGTGACGCGACAAAGCTGTTTGCGGACGGTCCCTGCAGCCCGGCGAGCCTGTTGCGGGAAGATTGGTACAGGAAATGAAGCTGAGATCTATCAAAAAACGGATTGTGCTCCACATGGTCAACCATACTTTGGCAGGGACGTGTTTCTTTGCCGCCAAAAGGCGCCTTCTGCGCTCCATCGGCTATGAGATCGGCGACAATACCAAGATCGTCGGGCCCATTCATAACACCGGAACGCTCTGCATCGGCGCGGATTGCTGGGTCGGATGCAACCTGACAGTCTCCGGAAACGGGACGGTCACGATCGGCGACAACTGTGACATTGCCCCGGACGTCACCTTTCTGACAGGCGGACACCGGATCGGGAGTCACGCCCGGCGCGCGGGCGAGGGGGAGACATACCGCATTTCCGTAGGCAACGGTGTCTGGATCGGCGCGCACGCGACTGTTTTGAACAATATCGGCATCGGGGACGGAAGCGTCATTGCCGCCTGCGCCTGCGTTCGCAGGGACGTGCCGGCAGACACGATGGTCGCCGGCGTCCCTGCCAGAGTGATAAAGGAGCTTGAGGATTTTGCTACAGACGCTCAGAAAGAATAAAGTCGTCAAAAACGCAGGCTGGATCATAGCCGGCAAGGTGGCAAACAAACTGCTGGCTTTTGTGGTCGGTGTTTTTGCGGCACGCTACCTGGGACCGGGCAATTACGGCCTGATCAATTACGCGGCGGCGTATGCGACCTTTTTTGCCTCCCTCTGCACGCTTGGCATCAACAGCATCCTCGTCAAAAACTTCGTGGATCATCCGGAGCAGGAAGGCGAAACAATCGGAACAACCCTGCTTCTGCGGGCTGTTTCCAGCCTGTTCTCGGCTTTGACTATCGTCGGCATCGTAAGCGTTGTGGACAAGGGGGAGCCGCTGACCGTTGCGGTCGTGGCACTGTACAGCATCGGACTTGTCTTCCAGGTATTTGATACGCTGAATTATTGGTTCCAGTCCCGGCTTCAGTCCAAATATTCTGCCATTGCCGAACTGGTGTCGTATGCGGCGATGTCCGCGTACAAGATTATTCTGCTGGCGCTCGGAAAAAGCGTGGAGTGGTTCGCCGTTGCAAGCGCGCTGGATTACATCGTGCTGGCGGTATTTTTGCTGATTGCCTATTTCCGGAACGGCGGGGTGCGGTTTTGTTGCTCCTTGAAAAAGGCAAGGGAACTCCTGCAAAGCAGTTACAGCTTTATTATCGCCGGTCTGATGGTGTCTGTTTACGCCTGCACGGACAAACTGATGCTCAAGCAGATGCTCGGGGCTGATGCCGTCGGGCACTACTCTCTTGCCTCAACGGTCAGCGTTTCGTGGGCTTTTTTACTCTCGGCGGTCATTGATTCGCTTTACCCCGAGATTGTGCAGAGCTTCCGGAAGGATCGCCTGCGCTACGAAAGGAAGAACCGACAGCTCTACGCAATCGTTATATATGCATCCCTGTTCGTATCCGTTCTGATATGCCTTATTGCAAAGCCCTTTGTTGTGACTCTGTACGGGGAGAAATACCTGGCGGCTGTCATGCCGTTGCGCATTGTGGTCTGGTACACGGCGTTCTCCTATCTCGGTGTTGCCAGAAACGCATGGATGGTGTGCGAGAATCAGCAGAAGTACCTCAAGTATCTGTACATCAGCGCCGCCGCGCTCAATGTTGTGCTGAACCTTGCCCTGATCCCCCTGTGGGGCGCGTCCGGGGCTGCCGCGGCATCCCTGATTACGCAGGCGTCCACCACGATCCTGCTTCCGGCGCTGATCCGCCCGCTGCGTCCGAACGCAAAACTGATGCTGGATGCCGTTCTCTTGCGCGGCGTACTGCCGGGGAAAGCAAGGGAACGCTGACCGGGGCGGCGGCACCGCTTCGGCGCCCGCAAGCAACCGGCGTTTCCAAAAAATAATCACACAGAGGAGTAAGACCAGATGATATCCTTCCAGAATCAAACGCTCCTGATTACCGGCGGGACAGGCTCCTTCGGGAACGCCGTTCTGCGCCGCTTCCTGACCACCGACATTGCGGAGATCCGCATCCTCTCGCGGGATGAGAAGAAGCAGGACGATATGCGGCATACATATCAGACCACCATGCCGGAGTATGCGGAGAAAATCCGGTTCTACATAGGCGATGTGCGGGATTATACCTCGATTGTAAACGCGTTCCGCGGCGTGGACTACGTGTTTCACGCCGCCGCGCTCAAGCAGGTGCCCTCCTGCGAGTTCTACCCCATGGAGGCGGTCAAGACCAACGTGGTCGGCTCGGACAATGTCATCTCTGCCTGCGTTGCCAACCATGTACGGAAGGCAATCTTCCTGTCCACCGACAAGGCAGCCTACCCGATCAACGCCATGGGTATGACCAAAGCCGTTATGGAGAAGAATGTGATTGCCCGCTCCCGGCAGATGCTGGCAGGGGATCCCGTTCTGTGCCTGACGCGGTACGGCAATGTCATGGCGTCCCGCGGTTCGGTTATTCCCCTGTTCTGCGACCAGATTGACGAGGGAAAGCCCCTGACCGTCACGAACCCGGATATGACCCGCTTCATGATGACGTTGGAGGATGCCGTTGACCTTGTTCTCTACGCCTTTGAGCACGGCGAGCAGGGTGACCTGTTCGTGCAGAAAGCCCCTGCCGCGACCATTGGGACATTGGCGCAGGCGGTGCTGGAGCTGAAGCATGCGGATCTGGGCATAACGACCATCGGGACGCGGCACGGCGAGAAGCTCTTTGAGGTGCTGGTGACGGCAGAGGAGATGCTTCGGGCGGAGGATCTGCCCGGGTTCTTCCGCATTCCGGCGGACAACCGGAACCTGAACTATGACAACTATTTCAGCAAGGGAAATCCGGAACTCGGCAGGATCGGGGCGTACACCTCCCACAATACCAGCCGGCTGTGTGTGGAGGAAATGAAGCAATTACTGCTGAAGCTCAGGCTGTTCGGAGGTTCCTGCTGATGAACATTCTGATAACAGGTGCGCGCGGATTCGTGGGGAAGAATCTGACGGAGGCGCTCAAAGCTATCCGCGACGGCAAGGATCGCACCCATCCGGAACTGGAAATCCGGGATATCTGCGGGTACGATACCGACAACACGCCGGAGCAGCTTGCAGATTTCTGCAAAACAGCGGATTTTGTGTTCCATCTCGCGGGCGTGAACCGCCCGAAAACGGCAGAGGAATACCTCCCCGGCAACACCGGCTCACTGGAAATACTGCTGACCGCCCTGAAGCAGGCAGGCAACCGCTGTCCCGTGATGCTGGCAAGCTCGGCGCAGGCGTCGCTTGTCGGGCGCTACGCAGGCAGTGAATACGGCAAAGCCAAGCGTGCCTGCGAGGAGCGGCTGCGTGCCCATGCCGCCGAAACCGGCGCGGAGGCGCTGATTTACCGCTTCCCCAATGTCTTCGGGAAATGGTGCCGCCCGAACTATAATTCTGCCGTGGCGACCTTCTGCCACAATATTGCCCGCGATCTGCCGATCACGGTCAGCGATCCGGCAACAGAGCTGGAGCTGCTCTATATCGACGATCTGGTCGCGGAACTGCTGGGCGCGCTGTCCGGGCAGGCACACCGCTGCGAGTATGACGGACTGACGCCGGTTCCCGGCGAGCGCTTCTGCCATGTGCCGGTGACGCACCGCGTGACACTGGGCAGGATCGTCGCGCTGCTGCGCAGTTTCCGCGCCCAGCCCGAGACGCTGCTGCTTCCGGATATGCCTGCGGGCAGTCTGGAAAAGAAGCTGTATTCCACCTATCTTTCCTACCTGCCGCAGGAAAAAGTCTCGTTTCCCCTGCAGATGAATGCGGACGCGCGCGGCAGCTTTACGGAGCTTCTGAAGACGCAGAACTGCGGACAGTTTTCCGTGAATATCACGAAGCCCGGCGTGACCAAGGGACAGCACTGGCACAACAGCAAGTGGGAGTTTTTCATTGTCGTTGCCGGTCACGGACTGATCCGCGAACGCCGGCTGGACTCGGATGAGGTTCTGGAATTCGAGGTCAGCGGCGAGCGCATCGAGGCTGTCCATATGCTGCCGGGGTATACCCACAGCATCACGAACCTCAGCGATACCGACACGCTGGTAACAGTCATGTGGGCAAACGAATGCTTTGATCCGAACCGACCGGATACCTACTTTGAGGAGGTGTAGACATTAGACATGGGGAAGCTGAAGCTGATGACCATCGTCGGCACGCGGCCGGAGATCATCCGGCTGTCTGCCACAATCAAATGCTGTGACCGGTACTTCGAGCAGATCCTCGTACACACCGGTCAGAACTATGACTATACCCTCAATCAGGTGTTTTTTGACGATCTCGGTCTCCGGGCGCCGGACTATTATCTGGATGCCGTGGGTGACGACCTCGGCGCAACAATCGGGAACATCATCGAGCGCTCCTATAAGCTGATGGTGCAGGTAAAGCCGGATGCGGTGCTGGTTCTGGGCGACACCAACTCCTGCCTGTCCGTAATCGGTGCAAAGCGACTGCACATCCCGATCTTTCACATGGAGGCAGGAAACCGCTGTAAGGACGAATGCCTTCCGGAGGAAACCAACCGCCGCATCGTGGATATCATCAGCGACGTCAATCTCTGCTATTCAGAGCACGCGCGCCGCTACCTGATGGAGTGCGGCATGCCGAAGGAACGCACCTTTGTGGTGGGCAGCCCCATGGCGGAGGTTCTGCGAGCCAACCTGAAGAGGATTGAAGCGAGCGATATCCATAAGCGTCTGGGGCTGACCAAGGGGCAGTACATCCTGCTGTCTGCCCATCGGGAGGAGAATATTGATTCGGACGCCAATTTCGCCGCACTGTTTACAGCCATCAACGCCATGGCTGAAAAGTACGATATGCCGATTCTCTACTCCTGCCATCCGCGGAGCAGGAAACGGCTGGAGGCGACCGGCTTCCGGCTGGATCCGCGCGTAATCGCCCATGAGCCGCTGGGATTTCACGATTATAACTGCCTCCAGATGCATTCGTTTGCGGTCGTATCCGACAGCGGGACGTTGCCGGAGGAAAGCAGCTTTTACCTGTCGGTGGGGAAGCCCTTCCCCGCTGTCTGCATCCGCACGTCCACCGAGCGTCCCGAGGCGCTGGACGCGGGGTGCTTCGTGCTTGCCGGCATCCGGACCGAGCAGCTGCTGCAGTCAATCGACCTTGCCGTAAGTATGCAGAAAAACGGCAGTATCGGCACGCCCGTGCCGGATTATACTGCCGAAAATGTGTCTGTGAAGGTTGCCCGCATCATCCAAAGCTACACCGAGGTCGTGAATCGCTTCGTGTGGAGGAAGGAGTGATGGCGGTTCCCGCCTGCCGGCTCCCCTCATCTCCCCCGGATCCAATCCCCGGACGCCAGCCGCTCAGCGTCCGGGAGTTTTTTTGCCCGGTTTCAGCTCACTCAGCAGAACTGCGGCAAGAATAACGGCAAAGCCGATCATTTCCTGCAGGCTGGGGCGTTCCCGGTAGAACAGCATGGAGAAAGCGACGCCGAACACCGCCTCCGTGCTCAGGATGAGTGACGAAGTGTTTGCGGTCGTATATTTGATGCCGATATTCATCAGCACAAAGGCGAGCGCGGTTACGAAGACGGTGATGTAGACCAGCGCCAGCAGCGTGCGCCCGGAAAAGTTCACGGTTGGCGTTTCCGTAGCCAGCGAGCAGGCGAAGCAAACGGCGAACGCCGTCAGGAACTGGATGGCTGTGTGCAGGATGACGTCCTCGTCTGCGCACCATTTTTCCACAGCGGCAATCTGCAGGGCAAAGAATACGCCGCCGATCAGCGTCAGCCCTTCGCCGGAAAACGTGAAGCGCAGCCCCGTGTCCAGACTGATCAGACCGATGCCGGCAAGGCAGGCAATCGCCGCGACGATGTTGTAGCCGTCGGGGCGTCTTTTCGTGAATGCAAAGCTGAGAAACGGAACGAGGACACAGTACACCGTGGTCAGGAATGCGCTGGTTCCGGGCGTGGTGTTCGTCAGCCCGACTGTCTGAAAAATATATGCCAGCGCGAGAAAAAGACCGGTCAGCGCGCCGGTGCCGAGACAGCGGCGGTTCAGTCTGCGCAGGTAAGGTGCCCGGACAGCCAGCAGGATCAGACCGGCGAAAAAGAACCGGATGCTGAGCAGCAGGAACAGCGGCACCTCGTCCAGCGTATTCTTCAGCACGAAGTAAGAACTGCCCCACAGGATTGCGCCTGTAAACAGCATCAGCCGGGCGAGGGCGGCACGCTTACGGTCAGTCATACAGCAGATCCCGGTAATCCGTGATGTACAGATCGGCGGTGCGGATCATGTCGGCGCGCTGTGCCTCGGCGGAAGCATCGTACACGCCGACCACAAAAAAGCCTGCCTGCTTGGCGCTGGTCGCACCGGTCAGGCTGTCCTCAAACACGACAGTCTCGCCGGGGGCGGCGCCGGCTTTTTCACACGCACGCAGGTAGATGGCAGGGCTGTCCTTGCCCCTGCCGACCTCCTCCACGCTGGTGGAGTCCGAGAACAGGGACAGCACGCCGTTCCGTGCCAGGCATGACTCAAAAAAGCCTTTGCCCAGCGCTGTGGCAATGCCGAGCGTCTTGCCGTCCGCCCGGAGCAGGCGGAGCAGGTCGGCTGCGTGCGGCTTGAGCTGGATACTGTCGCGGTATGCCGCAGTTCCCAGCGAAGCCCAAATGCGGATGATCTCCTCGGGGGTTGTGTCCAGTCCCAGCGACTGCACTGTATAGACGGCACCGTCGCGGACGCTCAGGTGGTTGACATGCATGAGGTAATCTGCCGGAACGGATATGCCAAAGTGGGCAAGTGTTTGCAGGTAGACTTTGTCCCAGAGCGGCATGGAGTCCAGCAGTGTGCCGTCCAGGTCAAAAAGAAAGCATTGGAATCCGCGCAGGGCTTGCGTGTAGTGCATGGGGTGTATTCTCCTGTGTTTCTGTTTTCCTATACAGTATATCACAGTTTTTGCGCATTGTCTACCCTTTTTGCGATTATTTTGCGGTGGCGGGATCCGCTTTTTCACCGGCTCGCCCTGCCACCGCGGTACCCGGCGGGAGGCTTACCTTCTTTGTCGCCTGCCTATCCTGCCTTTAGCTTATTGGCGTGCCCCCATCTCCCCGCCCCCTTCCCCTCCGGGGAAGGGGGAGACTATAAGTTTATTTTGCCGGGGGATCCGCCCCCCGCACCCCGGCAGCAGACCGATTACGGC
>ENA-UOJO01001613-UOJO01001613.1-human-gut-metagenome-genome-assembly--contig:-P57-NODE-1613-length-27662-cov-10.800304_pt1 | contig 27662 bp, 26 predicted proteins | sample MGYA00242351_ERZ723898 | MGnify/ENA metagenome assembly ERZ723898 | reverse complement strand
ATAAAATGAAAATTGCATTTTATAATGTTGATTTAGATTATATTGATTATTTAAAAAAGTTTGAATCTGCTCATCGTGGTTTTACCAGAGTTCCAAATGTTCAATATCGAAGTGGAAACAATAAGTTTTTCTATGGAACTGTTTTAAATATTCAAGGAATTAATTACTTTGTGCCTATATCATCTAAACAACACAATAGAGAAGATGATATTCAAATAAAACCAAAAAATGATAAGTATTGTAAAGAATATGCTACTTTGAGATTTGCATATATGCTTCCGATTCCTCACCAATGTATAACGATGCTTAATATTTCTGAAATTTCTAATAATACACAAAAAGAAAGAGTAAGAAAAGAATTAGCTTATTGTAGAAAATTTAAAGATAAAATAGAAAAACAAGCAGAAAAAACCTATCATCGTATTGTAGACAAAGTTAATGATAAGTTAGTTCATAATAGTTGCGATTTTAAATTGCTTGAGCAAGCTTACATAAAATACTGCATAGATAATGGCTTAGAACTACCCAAGGATTTACAAACACAGGAAATTCTATCTCAAAAAGAAGAAGTTTATCAGCAAATAAACTTAAATCAAATTAACGATTTAGCCAACAGTGGAATTCCATTTAAGGCTAAGAAAATATCTGATAATAGTTTTATCATTGTATTTGAGAAAAAATATAATGATAAGGTTAATCAAATACTTAGCCAAAACTCTCGTGGAAATTTAAAACATAAATTATAAAGAAAATCGTAGCTCTTTAAGCAATAAATGCTTTAGGAACTACGATTTTTATGTAACTGGGACTTCAAGTCCCAGTTATTTTATAAAAATAGTTTTTCAATATCATAATTTTGTTCAGGCAAAATCAATAACTTGCCTCTATCTGCTATTATTTTATTAAGCTCATCAACCTTTTTTTGTGTTGCATTTTTTATATGAAATATTCCTTTATTTCCTTTAACAAACGAAATAAGCATATTGGGTAAAGCAACAAAAATCATTTCATTCATACCATCCTGTCCTGTGTATGTAAAAGAAGGCTCATTTGAAGTAATAAATTTTTTACTACCATCTGTTAAATATATAATTGGTATCAAATTCTCATAAATATCATCAATATTTTTTTTGATTAAACCTCTATCATTTTTCAAAAAGTCAAAAAAATCATTTATTCTTTTGACATGAATAACTTCATCTATAGCCATTATATCATTTTCATAAACACGTTTTTCTTCTGGAATCTCAATTTTTTTTAAAATATCCATAGTTGACGATTTTATTACATTATTAAATATTTCATTTCCTTGAATGCTTCTCCAATTATAAATAACACTATATTGTATCAACTTGTATATTTCTTGGTTAGTAATACTTATTGTTGATTTTATACCATTGTCTTTTTCCCTTCGAAGTTTTGAAATCCTTTTATAAAATAAATGTATAAATAAACCCCAACTATTCTCATAAGTACGAGCCCACTCTGTTTCAACAAATGTATATCTGCTTTCCTTTAAATATATATATAACTTCTTTTTTTCATATTCACATAATTTTTGTCCATCCTTATTTGAAATTTCCCACTTATCATAGTTGTAATAGTGAGAATTTAATTTTTGGTTGCTATCTAACAATTCACCTTCATCACATATAACAAAATCCTTTAAAGGCTCAAATATTTCATTCAATGCTTCCTCTGGCATATACATATATCCAGCCCTAAAATCATGAAAACAATTTAATGAATTTATTTTATATATTGTTTTAGACTCAATTGTCCAATCTGGATTTTCCTCATTATATCTATTTTCTTTATCATAAATCCATACTGAAGTCTTTTTTGCATTATATCCCCAATTTTTCATATAACATCTTGGAATCATATGTTGATTCACTGCAACATTTTTTTGTCTTTTAGGTTCCGGTATGCTTATGCTCATATGGTCAGCTCCTAATTCTTGTTCAATCGCGGTTTTTAAACTTCTCTACAACTAACACAGATTATTTTTTATAATTAGAACTTCAAGTCCCAGTTTATATTAAATACAACAATATATATTTAAATTACAAGTCTATTTCATTAATTTATTTAACTCACTTAATTCATTTTTTATTGTATTTAACAAAGACATACGTGTATTCTTTATATATGCATTTAATTCTAATTGTTTTTCTGTTTTAGGGGTATCAATATCAAAAAATATAATTTTTAATTGAATATATGATTTATAATCTCGTTTAAAAGACATATACTTGTTAAATAGTTCTTTTTCAATATATCCATTTGTAGCAAGCTGTATTATATGTTCAATTTCAGAAAAAGGTTCATTTTGTAAATTATGAACAATAGTATTATTATATAGCAAAGTATTAAAATCTACTTTTGGAACAATATCTTTATGTATAATATCATTATTATCAAATAACAAAATTTTTTCTTTGCATTGTTTATATGATGATGTCATTAGTATATATGCTATTTGTTTTGAATTATATTCTTTGTCTATTTCTTTTTTATTAATTTTAAAATATGTGATTATATACAGTAGAACAACAATAAATGAATTAAAAACTATATTAAATAATTCTATGTTTATATTTGAAAAATTAATTTCTAATATATGAAATAAATCTATGTAATCTATTATAATATATATGACAAATGCTATTATAATAAAAAAAATAAAAGCTTTATATTTATTTTTTTTCATAATCATACCTTTTTATAACGCTTTATCAATTCTTTTGCAAAAAGTATTGATATTTCTTCCCTTGAATATTCTTGCGTATTAATTACTTGAATTTCTCCTAATTGAGGATACTTTTCTTTTAATTGTTCAAGAGAAATTTTATGTAAAAGTGGAAGAACAATTTTTTGTCCTGATGAATTCTGTTTTTCCAAAAATTCAGTTAATTCTTTTTCAGTCCATTCTCTATCAAAGAAATTTTCTGAAATTACAATAATGGCAAATTCTGATGATGCAGTTCCATTAAGAATCACTTGTTTCCAATTATCACCCCATGATAGTACTTCTGTGTCATAAAATATATTTATACCAAGTTTTTTTAATGACATATATAGTAAATCTACATAATCTGATTTATCTTTGCTTGCATGAGATATAAAAACATCGTATTGCTTATATAATGTTGTTTTTTGCAAAGTATCATCACCTTTCTTTTTGGCAAATTTTTTATCTTTAAAATACCTAATTCCTTGTGGTGTTAAAGTAAGTTCCCATGCACTATTTATCCAAATGTGTGAATTTGAAATCATTCCATACATATTCAATTTTTCAAATTCAAGTGAAAGAGAACCTTGATATGGTATTGGTATGCTTTCATAATTACCACTAACAAATCTATTTTCATTGCCATCATATATAGACAAAATTTTTGTAAGAATTTCTTCAGCCGAAGCATCCATAATTCTCATACCTCCAACGATTGGTTGTCCACTTACAATCGCATTTGCACGTTCTCTTAGAGCTACACTTTCCATATGTCGCCTTTCTTCTCTTTGTTGTTTTTCTGCAAGACGTTTTTGCTCTCTTTGTTGCTTTTCCAATACTTTTTGAAATTCGCTTTTTGCCATTTATATCACACTTCTTTTTTCAATAATTTCTAATCTACACATTCCTAATTTTCCATTATGCGGATATTTTAAACCAGATTCAAGTTCTTTTAATATAAAGCTATTTCTTATAGCTTTGTTTTTCGCATAACAATATATAGATTCTACTTTTTTTTGCAAAGAAAATCGTGCACTACCTGCATTAGTAGGTTGTGTGGTTGATTCCCATGTTAATTGTCCTATAAAATTCTTTTCGCCATAAATCTCGTCACAAATCAACTTTAACTGAGCACCCTCAAAATCATTTATAGAAATAAAAATTACCCCATTGTTATTAAGTAACGAATAGGACATCTTTAGTCTTTCATACATAAAGGAAAGCCATTTACTATGTTTATACGCATCTTCGTTACCAACTATTGTATCATTATATCGAAAACTGTTACCAGTATTGTAGGGTGGATCTATATATATAACATCTATTTTTCCTCTGTGCATTTTTTCAAGTAATCTCAACGAATGAAGATTATCACCTTCAAGAAGGAAATTAAAATCATCACTGTCAGGATTTTTAACAATCTCACGTTCCTTATCCTCAGTAAATACGGGAATATGTGTTCGCATTTTTACATCAACTTCTTCCTCGTGCTGCTCTCACACAAGTCCGTATTTCTTAGAAGTAAGTTCCCTTTCTATCTGATTTATTGCTATCAGCGACTCATAATCACTATGCTGTTCTTTCAGCGTTTCAAGAAAGGCAAGCATTTTTTCTCTTTTAATTTGTGATAAATTAGCCATAATATTCTCCATTATATTTTAAAATCTTGTTTTTCTTGTTTACTTAAGCAAAGGTAGTTCAAATAGCAGTTCTGACACTTTTCACTACTGCATTTTCTTGGCAGATCGTTTGCACGAATTTTTGTAGCAGCTTCTCGTATTTCGTAACTGACATCTTTAAGCAAGCCGTCGGTTACACGCTGTTTATCAGACTCCGTATTATCAAGATTGTAAATTTCAAGATAATCAGCTTTTTCACCAGTCAATTTTAAATAACCAAGTGCATATATTTTTAGCTGTTCTGTGCTTATACACTCAGTAACATCACGATTCTTAGTCTTAAAATCAATGATATATGTCTTTTCTTCACCAGATATCTCTCGACGTTTCACAAGATCTATTCGCCCATTCACCTTAACTCCATCACCCATATCCAGTTCAATATCCGCTTCTGCCATAGTGATGTTTTTAAAATCTGGCTCATTCTTTTCAAAGTATCTTATCGCAGTTTCATCTGCACCTGCTCGCATATTTGCTTCCAGCTTCGGATTTGCATACGGAAGAAAGAAACTTGTATTAACAATTGTGTGAATATCATCTTTAGTAAGCTTTTCTCCTGCAAGATATTTTTTATGAATATTCTGTACTATTTCATGCATTGCTTTACCATATCCCAATGCAGTAACAATCGGCTGTACAAAACCGTAGAATATTGATAGCTTGAATCTATATGGACATTCAAAAAAGTCCTGTAAAATGGAGAAGTTCAAATTTATAGAGGCAGGTTCATCGCTTATCTTTGGTAAATAATTACTTGTGTACTCCATTTCAGCATCGTATGAAAGCATATATGGTGAATATTTTGCTTCAATTAGAAATGGAGATATTTGTTTCTCTTGATTATTATATGGCGACCTTGTCAAGAAAAGATACTTCTTTGCTCTTGTTACTGCAACATAGAATAGCTTTCTTTCTTCTTCAAGACGTTCACTTGCGTCATCTCCCGCTATCTTACTTGAATTTGAAATGTAAGACTTGTCAATTATGTGCCAAATTCCTTTTCCTCCCACCTTTTTTGACGGAAAGTTATTTTTATTGAGCTGTGGAATAAAGACTGCTGTAAATTCAAGTCCCTTTGACTGATGTACGGACATAATATTTACAGCATCAGGACGGATATATGTGTTTGCAAGATGACCTTCTGGATATGCATTTGTTGCTGAATATTTTAGAAAATTACAGAAGTTTTTAAGCTTGTTTTTGGGAATTGTTGCATAGTATATGGTTTCAAAATCATCAATCACCTGAGAAAATTTACCAAGATTATAAAGAATAATCTCTGCCGAAGTGTTATTCGGATCATCGGCAATAGAAATTTTCCGTAAAAAGTCGTGATATACCTGCTGCAAGCAAAATTCCCCATAGAACTTCTTGTCTTTTACATTTATTTGTGAAAGCATATCAATAGCATCAGCGATTTCCTTATCATCCAGCTTATAGCCGATATTTGTCCACAATTTAAACAAATCTGTCATATTAAGTTCGCCGTCAAGATAATCAAAAATACCTTTTGCTGCTTTACATTCAGGTGTATCAAACAATTCGTTTACACCTTCAATTATAAATGGAATATTGTGCTTTTTGAAAGCTTCGGCAAAAAAAGTACCAAACTTATGCTTTCTAAGAAGAATAGCTATTTCAGAGTATTTTACTCCAACCGAATGTAATTCTTCAATTCTGTTTGCTATGAATTCGCATTCTTTTTCAATATCTTCAAATTCTTTGTATGTAGTATCGCTTTCCTCAACCTTTATCAAATTTTCAGACTGCATTTCTTTTGGTAAGCGGTTCTTATTATTCTTAATTATACGACTGGCAATATCAATAATTGCTTCAGAGCTTCGATAGTCTGTACCAAGAACAATATACTTCTGAATATTATATCTTTCCCTGAATGTAAGGATATTAGATGAATCGCTTCCTCGGAATTCGTAAATCGTTTGGTCGTCATCGCCGACAATGCAGAGATTACAACCACCTTTTTTGATAAACTGAATCAAACGCTCCTGAACAGGATTTGTGTCCTGATATTCATCTATAGTAAGATATTTAATTTTATTTGAAATAATATTCGCAAATTCTGCATTAGTTTCGAGTTGATGAAGCATTTCCTGCATAATTAAGGAATAATCAAAATACTTTTTCTCGTAGAAAGCTGATTTGTATTTTTGAACAGCTGTTCTTGTTGTAACATCCCATTTACTTTCCTCAAACAAGTTCTCGTTTAAAAGGCTCATTACACTCAAAAACAGGTTGGTTTCAACATACTTGCGTAACCCTAAATCGCTCATACCACAGGTATCATAATTCTTTTCAATAAAAAGCTTTGTTCTAATTTCATTCAGCACAGTAAATTTTTGGAATTCAGGGATATACTCTTTCAGCATTTTAAGACAAAATCCGTGTATCGTACCTACATACATATTAGCAAATCCTTTTGTATGTCCTAATACTTTTTCACCATATTTATAGATACGAGCTTTTAATTCTTTGGCCGCTTTTTCGGTAAATGTAAAAGCAACTATATTTTCTGGAAGAACATCTTTCTTCTGTTTCAATATGTTTATAATACGTCGAGTTACAACTCCTGTTTTGCCAGCTCCAGCACAAGCGATGATTTCAACATCTTCATCGATAGCATCCACTGCATCGCATTGTTTACCTGATAACCTTTCGTATAAAACTGAGTTGTGGCGTTCGTCTAATAAATTTTCAAATAACATAATTACCTCCATTAAATAACTATAAGCAAATGTGCCACTTTTTAAATATTGGTTTTGAAACCGAAAAAGTATTTAATTTTACTTTACTTTTTTTCGTTATTACTTTGCTATCTATTATAGCAATTTTTTATCTAAATTCAATACTTTTTGTAAAAAAATCAAACTATAGCATACCAAAATTTTATATAATATTTATTGCATATTGCATAAATGAATTTATATCAAAAGAAATTTATGTACTTCTTAGATAACAAAAATAGCTTATATTTATAATTAAAATATTTATAAAATTAAACAAATGAGTAAGCAATAGAATTCCGTTTCAAGCTAAGAAAATATCTGATGATAGTTTTATCATTGTATTTGATGAAAAATATAGCGATAGAGTTAATCAGATACTTAATCAAAATACTCGTGGAAATTTAAAACACAAGATATAAATAATTCCGTAGTCTTGCAAATAAATACTTGCAGGGCTACGGCTTTTTTTGCGTAAATGGGACTTGAAGTCCCATTTATTACTCTTGACATACGATAACTAATATGTTATCGTATAAATATATTAAGGAAGTGATAAAATGAATAACGCTACTACTAAAAAATATCAAAACGAATTTGAGACTAAGTTGATTAGCAAACTAATAGAAGCAAGAGAATCAAAAGGACTCTCACAGCGTGAACTTGCTGAAATAAGTGGAATTAAACAACCTGCTATTGCAAGATTGGAAAATATGCGTTCTACACCTCAAATCGACACATTATTTAGACTTCTTGCTCCTTTGGGATACACATTATCGATTGTCCCAATAGAAATAAAATGATTTAAGAAAGGAAGATTTTTATGAGTAATTATTTGGTTACAGCACAAGCAGAAGTTTTATACGAAAAGGCATATGGAATATTAGCAAAATACTCAAATTTAAGTAACGAAAATGATATTCCTGAATGTATTAAAAAAATTGAAGATAACTTAGCTGATTTTGCAAGAAAAATTATTTTATGTGATACCATGGAAGATATAGAAAATGTTAAACAAAATCTTACTATATATGAAAATATAATTGATAATATATCAATATTATCTTCAAAGGATATGGCAGTATGAATAATATTGAAAAGTATTCAGAAGATGAATTTCTTATTAAATATAATTTTATTATAGAAAAAGCAACAAAACCATTATCGCCCGTTTCTCAACCAACAGCTTACATACTGGGAGGTCAACCGGGTGCAGGAAAGACAACAATTCAAAAAATTCTCGCAAAAGATGATAATAACATATTTATTATTAATGCAGATTCTTATAGACAATATCACCCACACTTCTACGAAATTCAATTTAAAAAAAGCCGTAGTCTTGCAAATAAATACTTGCAGGGCTACGGCTTTTTTGCGTAAGTGGGACTTCAAGTCCCAGTTATAATTTTGTTCGTAAAAATAAATGAATAATTAATTATAAATTTTTGTTGACAAATATATCCAAACGAGGTATAATAATGTTGTAGATAATAAAAAACATCTATAGCCCATCAGTTGTTACCAGCAACCAATGGGCATACGCCGTAAAGGTAACAACAGTACCTTAAACGACTTATAGACGCCATTCTTAGGTTTCATTATAACCTATTTTGGATATATTTGTCAAGTCTTATGCCTTTACGATTGCAATCACAGGGTATAAAACTTGGCTTTTTTATTTTACTCTTAAAATTTGCCCTTATCAAGTTTCATAGATATATTATTATGGAACTTGATAAGAGCAAACTACTTACGATAATTTGCTCTTAACTAAAACTAAATACACAGAACATAACGAAAATACAAAGGTTGTACGGTAACAGTTATGCCACAACGCATTTCTAATGCCGAGCGAGCCAATGTGGAAGTGAACTACTCTCCCTATTGCTACCTCCGTACACCGGGTAAGGACTTAGTCCTGTTCAATACATCAATCAAAGTAACGGTACCGTTAAATGAAGAATGTCGGGAGATATGCTGAAATGCAAAACTCATAAACCGCTGAATTGCGTGAGCTGACTGTAGCGTGAACCTTTTGATAGGTTAAGATAGTTATGCTTCTGTTTTAGAGGCTCTCCCCCCACATTTTATTTACTCATTAGGGGATTGCCTTTGAATAAGGATACACGCTGTATATCTTTATTCAAGGGCAAAGATTTTTTCTTAGCCTTTGTTCTTCTCTCTTTTAAGGTAATCTTATTTCAAGGTTGCCTTTGAGCAATACCATTATAACTTGATGATACTGCTCAAAGGCAACAGGTATACACCTATTGCCTTTGAATAATTTTGTGGTCGAGGTGACAGGACTTGAACCTGCGGCATCTTGGTCCCAAACCAAGCACTCTACCAAACTGAGTTACACCTCGTTTTCTCACAGCTTCATTATTATACTATATGCAATTCATTTTGTCAACACTTTTTCTAAACTTTTTAAAAAATTTTTAAGTTATAATTTGCTGCTTATTTGATAGCTAATATTTTATAATCATTATGAGTATTTCGTTTTCAAAAATCCCTTTATAAAGGGATTTTTCCTCTTATAAGCAATAGTCAAATATGCCTTATAGAAAAATGTCTTCAAAAACTAAAAGTTTTTCTTTTTTATCAATTTCAAATTTTTAACACACAATTATATTTTTTGTGGAGTATAAAGTGTTTCTAAATCTACGGATAGCGGCAAAGGCATTTCCTTTGACCTATAAGCCTTTGAAAAGGTTTAAGTAAGACTTTTATAACCCATAAAAAATAAGCTCACAACAGACTCGTTGTGAGCTTACTTATTTTCATATCTTAGCTTAATATAAAATATTAGTCAAAGAACTTTGAGTGGATAGCTGAAACAGCCTTATCTGCATCATCTGCATTGATAAGAACTGAAACCTTGATTTCACTTGTAGAAATCATCTGAATGTTGATTTGTGCATCAAAGAGTGCCTCAAACATCTTTGTAGCAACGCCTGCATGGCTTTCCATACCTGCACCAACAATAGAAATCTTTGCAACATCTTCTGAGAGAGTTACAGACTTACCGCCGACAACAGAGATAAAGTCTTCCATGATAGCAACTGCTTCTTTGCCGTTTTCCTTAGCTACTGTGAAAGCAATATCCTTTGTGCCGTCACGACCGATTGACTGAAGAATAATATCAACATTTATGCCCTTAGAAGCAAGCTTGGAGAAAAGCTTAAACGCAAGACCCGGAACATCCGGAACACCAACAACTGAAATACGAGCAACATTTGTATCCTTAGCTACACCGCTGACCAACATTTTTTCCATTTTAACTGCCTCCTTAACGATTGTGCCTGGTGCATTTGTCATACTTGAAAGCACCTCAAGCTCTATGTTATATTTTTTAGCCATTTCTACGCTTCTGTTATTCAAAACCTGTGCGCCGAGAGTTGCAAGCTCAAGCATTTCATCATAAGAAATTGTATTGAGCTTCTTTGCGTTTTTGACCTTTCTTGGGTCGGCTGTATAAACGCCCTCAACATCTGTGAATATCTGGCAAAGGTCTGCGTGTGCTGCTGCTGCAATAGCAACTGCACTTGTATCAGAACCACCACGACCAAGTGTTGTAACATCATTATAACGATTAAGTCCTTGGAAACCTGCAACAACAACTATATTGTTCTTATCAAGCTCTTTCATAATACGGTCTGTGTTTACACGCTTAATTCTTGCACTTGTATAAGCGGAGCTTGTTTCAAAGCCTGCCTGCCAGCCAAGAAGTGAAACAACTGGATAGCCAAGCTTTTCGATAGCCATAGCAAGAAGTGCTATTGACATCTGCTCGCCTGCTGCAAGAAGCATATCTCTCTCACGCTTGGAAGCATTAGGGTTGATTTCGTTTGCTTTTTCGATAAGGTCATCAGTTGTATCGCCCTGTGCAGATACAACAACAACAACACTGTTGCCCTTTTTATATGTATCTGTAACTATTTTAGCGACATTCATTACTCTTTCAGCATTTGCCACAGAGCTTCCGCCGAATTTCTGAACTATTAAACTCATCTGCAATTTCTCCCTCTTTTTATTTTATATATACGCTTATTTTGGTTCAGCTCATATGAGTTAAGCCAAGCAACGCAATAAACAAGATTATTATATCAGATTATCTTTAAAAATTAAAGGTCTGAAATTCTGATTTTTGAAAGAACCTTTATGCCATTATCTTCAAGAGCCTTAATAGCTTTCTCTATATCAGATTCTTTCATATCGCCTGTTGTGAAAGCAAATTCATTTTCCTTAGCACCATTTCTTGTAAGAGACTTAACACCTATAAAAAGCTCAGTAGCTTTTTCAAAAGCTAACTTCGTATTGTTAGACTCTGCTCTTACATAAACGCTCATAATTGTATTTGCATAAGGTTCTACATCGCTCTCTGAACCATCTGCCCAACCAAGATACTTTCTTGCAGAAAGATGCTTAACGCAATCGATAATATCAGCAACAACAGCACTTGCGGTAGGAAGCTTACCAGCACCCTTACCATAAAATACAACATCTCCTGTTGCATCGCCACGAACAAGAATACCGTTGAATACATCATCAATACCAGCAAGCTGACTGCTACGCTCAATGAACATAGGCTCAACTGTAATATCGACCTTACCGTCCGCAAGCTTCTTAACCTGACCGATAAGCTTTACTACTCCGCCCCATGCATCTGCATAAAGAACATCGTCAAGAGTGATTTCTGTTATACCCTTTGTATTAACATAATCCGGATAAATATGCTTGCCATATGCAAGAGAGGCAAGAATACAAATCTTTCTGCAAGCATCATCGCCCTCAATATCAGCCTTAGGATTTCTCTCGGCATAGCCAAGCTCCTGAGCCATTTTGAGTGCATCTGCAAAAGGCATTTGCTCACGAATCATCTTTGTAAGAATAAAGTTTGTTGTACCATTGAGTATACCAGCAATCTCTATAACATCATTTGCTGCAAGGCACTGGCTCATTGGACGGATAATTGGAATGCCACCACCTACGCTTGCCTCAAAGAGGAAGTTTGCATTCTTTTCCTGTGCGATTGCAAGAAGCTCTGCACCTTTTTTAGCAACAAGCTCTTTATTCGAAGTTACAACGCTTTTTCCTGCCTGTAAGCAACGCTTAACGAAATCATAAGCAGGATTGACTCCACCCATAACCTCGGCAACAACTTTAACTTCTTCATCGTTTAAAATATCCTCAAAATTCTTTGTAAATCTATCCGCAAGAGGACTATCAGGAAATTCTCTTATATCAAGAATATACTTGATATTGATTTCTTCCTTTGCTCTTTTTGCAATGCTTTCGGCGTGGCTTGTTAAAACTTCTACAACGCCTGAACCGACTACACCATGTCCCATAACCGCTACTTGTACCATTTTTATATCTCCCTTACATTTTATATTAAGTAATTTTATCTTGTTTCTGTTGAGCTTGTCTGCTCTGGTTCAGATGTTTCTATAACTGATTCTACGCTCTCTGTTGAGCTTTCCACACTCTCAATACTTTCTGTACTCTCTGTTGAGCTTTCTCCACTCTCTGTACTTTCGATACTTTCTGTTGAGCTTTCATCGCTTGTATCAGAAGTAGATGATTCATCAGACCGGCTATATTCTGTATTGCTTGATTCCGGAGGTGTAATGACTTTTCCGTGGGTAGAAACACAAGTTCCAGGCATATTATCCGATGTATAATAGCCCGTTACTGTATCTGGGCAAAGTGAATTTGCAAGCAAACCAGTTTCTCGACAGAACTTCTGGGTAATAACTGTATCTGGTATGCTGAAATCTTTATGTTCCTTAGTTTTGAGATATTCTGTCATAATCTCAGACCACAGAATATGATTCTTACCCTCTTCTTCCTGATTTATTGAGGCAGGAATATCGTGTCCTTGCCAAATGCCTGCAACAGCATAAGGAGAAGCACCTACAAACCAGTTGTCATAGGTATTATCAGTAGTACCTGTCTTGCCTATAATATCCCAGCCAGTAACTGCTGCACGATAACCTATTCCCTCTTTATCACTGACAACCTGATGGAGCAATCTATTCATGATTGCAGCTGTTTCTTCACTTATAGCACGAGAGGAAACTCTCTTATCTCTTTGGTCAAGAATAATATTGTTATCTTGGTCAGTCACATAATAGTAGGTATATGGCTCATAGTATGTTCCACCATTACAGAATGGAATATATGAAGCTGTCATTTCACGGACAGTTGTTCCTCCGTGAACACCACCCATAGACATAGCAACTATATTTTTTGAGTCTTGGTCGGGGTCAAGATGTGCAAGCTTAAACTTATTTGTAGCATAGTTATAGCTTTCACTCATACCTATTTGATTTAGAAGATTAACCGTTGCTGCGTTTGATGAAATTTCAAGGGCTGTCATAACTGTAATATTGCCACGATAGCCTTCGTACCAGTTATTAGGGCCTGCTACGGTATTTCCATTTGCATCATAAGACCAATCCTGAATAGCTGTATCTGAAATCAATGATGAGAAATTAACTATCTTATCTTCAATAGCCGGAGCATAAACCGCAATAGGCTTAATTGTTGAACCTGGCTGTAGGTATGCACCATTTGCTCTATCAAAGAGGAATAATCCATCCTTTTCTTTACGGCTGCCTATGGTTGCAAGCACTCTGCCGTCAAGTCCCATCATAATATAACCACATTCAAGCTTTTTATCCTTAGGAGTTTTCCACTGAAGAACCTTTTTCTGTGCTATGCTCTGTGCTGTTGGGTCCATTGCTGAATATATTTTAAGTCCTTCTGTATAAAGCTTTCTTTCAGCTTCGCTTTCACTTATATTAAGATTTTTTTGCAAGGCCTCAGAAACTTCTCTAAAGAGCATATCATTATACCAGCTTTGAGTGGTATCTTCGTCCTCGTCATCATTATAGCTATATCCAACAAAGGTCATTGTTGCCGATTCTTTCATAGCCGCTTCATACTCAGACTGAGTAATTCTGCCCTGTGAATACATCTCGCCGATAACAACTTCACGACGCTTTTTATTATTCTCAGGATAAGCAAGAGGATTATAAACCGCAGGATTCTGTGTAATACCTGCAATAGCCGCACACTCTGCAATAGAGCACTCATTTATATCTTTATCAAAATAAAGATTTGCAGCAGCCTGAACACCACTGCAACCACTTCCGAAGTTTACTATATTAAGGTAAGCTTCAAGAATTTCCTCTTTAGTGTATTGCTTTTCGAGGTCCAGTGCGTGAAATATTTCTGTAATCTTACGATTAAGGCTGACATCATCATTCTCTGTAACATTCTTAACAAGCTGTTGTGTTATTGTAGAGCCACCGTAATCAGCACTTCCTGTAATAAGGCTTAATACAGCACCACTTGTACGAATCCAGTCAACACCCTTATGATCATAGAAACGCTTGTCCTCAATAGAAACAACTGCATCTGTCATCGCCTTTGGAATATTATTATAATCAACCCAAACACGGTTTTCTGTGTTATAAAGGTTTTGGTCGAGCGTTACTGTTCCGTCATCATTCGTGACATAAATACTACTGGTTATATTTTTCTTTGCATTTCTGAGGTCCAGACTGAATGGCTCGTTTGCTACATCAATTATATAAGCCACAATAGAAATCATAACTACTACACCAGTAATAGCTCCAACCAGCAAGACAGTAAGAAGTATTCTCTTAACAATACCCCAAACTCTGGATAAAGCTGGGTGGTTCTCTGTTAAAATCATCACACCACCTTCGTCAGAATAATTACTTATATCAGTATTTTTCATTCACGACAACCCGCCTTTCCCGAAAAATAATTCGTTCTAAAAAATCAAAAATAATCATAGCTTGCTTATCTTACATATAAGAATTGAATGTTATCCTTAGTATTATACCATAAAATCAAAAAAATGGAATGAAAAATTAAAAAATTCAAAATATATTTGCGATTTACCTAAATTTTAAAGAAATTTTATAGCATTTGACGAATAAATCGCCATATTTCTGGCAAAATTAAGCTTGAAAAATCCAAATATTTCATAAAAGGAGAGTAATTATAATGAAAAAAATGATTGCTGTTACAGGTTGCTTTGTGATATTCTGCCTTGTTATAAATGGTATACTGATTCCCTCTTTGCCAAGTGTAAATGCTGAAAACACTCCTCCAACTACACAGACAAGCTATATTGAAGAAAGCTCTGAAGCTTTATCTAAATCTGAAGAATTTTACATTTTAAAGGAATATAATGGGAAAATTGCTGTTTACTCATCAAATTCGGACAAGCCGATAGAAATAACAAATGCATCTACTGCTAAACTTCCAAAAAGCGACCAAGAGGCTCTAAAAGATGGTATCAAAGCCGAATCTAAGAAAGAGCTTAATCGTCTTTTGGAGGATTTTTGCAGTTAATAACAATTTTGAAAAGGATTGAGCAAGATTTTTAAGTGCTTTAAGTGAAAACCTTGCGGAACTATCGTTACTAACAAAAGAAATTTGAGAGTGGGACTTCGTCCACCGCTTGAGAAGAACGATATGTTAAGGGCTTTGTCCTTAAAACCCACGAGAGGCTCTGTCCCTCGACCCTGCAAGCTTTTGAAAAAGCTTGAGCAAAATTTTTATCTGTCTTAGATAAGTCAATTAGCTAATTGGTAGTTTAGTCCTCCGCGTGAAAAATTTCTCACGCTTATCACGAGCGAGACTTGTCGAGCGATTCCGCGGCTTGACAGCGGCGGCACGCCGCCTTGAGCAAAACTTTTATCTGTCTTAGATAAGTTAATTAGCTAATTGGTAGTTTTATCATTCGCAGCAACAATCTTCTCTAATACATTACGAGCAAGACTTGTCGAGCGATTTTGCGGCTTGTCCTGTGCGGTCACGCACCGTTTTAGGAGCAGCAACCCAACACCTATGTCGCATAATAACTTGACAAAGGCTGTATTATATATTAAAATAAAATGTGCATAATATGCCAAAGAAAATTATTTTTATACAATACTACAATGTTTAATTTTCCTTGAAAATTTGACTTATTCGGTCGAATTATTGCGTACATCAGATATTTATTTCAAAAACGGAGGAAAAGTTTTTATGAGTTTCAGCATTCTCGGAACAGGCAAGGCTGTGCCTGATTATATCCTTACAAATGATGAGCTTGCAACTATCGTTGAGACAAACGATGAATGGATTCGTACTAGAACAGGTATCGAGGAAAGAAGAATCTGTAAGGACGAAACTATTACTGAGCTTTGCGTAAAAGCAGCTAAAGAGGCACTTGATGATGCAGGTATCACTGCTGAACAGCTTGACCTCATTATTTGCTCTACTATGCGTGGCGAAAATCTTACACCTTCTCAGGGCTGTATGATTCAAAAGGAAATTGGTGCAAAATGCCCTGCTTTCGACCTTAATGCCGCTTGCTCAGGCTTTATCTATGCTCTTGATGTTGCAGATGGCTATTTTGTAAGAAAAAAGGTAAAGTATGTTCTTGTCGTTTCTATGGATAACCTCTCTAACATAACAAACTGGAAAGACCGTTCAACCTGTGTTCTTTTCGGTGATGGCGGTGCTGCCGCTGTTCTTGGCGAGGGTGATGACCTCCTTGCAATCCATCTTACTGCCGCAGGAAATGACGAGGTTCTTCGTATTCCTCACGGTGAAAACTCTTCTCCGTTCTATGAACATAAGCCTGAACCTGCACTTCTTCAGATGATGGGTAATGATGTTTATAAGTTTGCTGTAACTGCTATGCCTGAGGGTATAAGAACAGTCGTTGAAGAAGCTGGTCTTCAACAGAGTGATGTTAATTGGGTTATTCCTCATCAGGCTAATATCAGAATTATTAATACAGCCGCAGCAAAGCTTGATATTCCAAGAGAAAGATTTTTCTGCAATATCAATCACTATGGCAATACTTCTTCAGGAAGTGTTCCTATTGCTCTCCACGAAGCAAGTCAGGCTGGACTTCTCAAGAAGGGTGATATAATCGCTCTTTGTGCTTTCGGCGGAGGTCTTACAACAGGAAGCTGTATTATTCGTTGGTGTAAATAATTTATTTTCGGTATGAAATCTGCTTTTTTCGGAATCATATCTAAAATAATGCTTAAAATACGATAAATTTAACGGAGGTTAAAAGTCTTATGGCAAAAACTGTTTTTGTTTTTTCAGGACAAGGTGCTCAATATCCATCAATGGGTAAAGAACTATATGAAAACTCACCTGCCGCAAAGGCTGTTTTCGATATGGCTGAGACAATTCGTCCCGGAACTATTAAACAATGCTTCGAGGGAACTAAAGAAGAACTTAGTATAACTATCAATACTCAACCTTGTATGTTTGCAGTTGACCTTGCAGCTGCAGCCGCAGTTAAAGAGGCGGGCATTAACCCCGATTACATAGCTGGCTTCTCTCTTGGCGAAATTGCTGCTGTAGCTTTCGCAGGAATCTTATCATACGAAGAAGCTTTTAAACTTGTATGCAGACGAGCAGAGCTTATGGATAAAGCTGCAACCGAAAATAAGGGTGCTATGGCAGCTATCCTTAAGCTCACAACAGATAAAGTAGAAGAAATCTGCAAAAAATATAATAAGGCTTGGCCTGTAAACTATAACTGCCCTGGACAAACAGTTGTTGCTGCCTCTGAGGATGAAATTGACGCTCTCTGCGAAGATGTAAAGGCTGAAAAGGGCAAGGCTGTTAAACTCGCTGTAAGCGGTGCTTTCCATTCTCCATTTATGGAAAGTGCATCTAAGGGACTTGCTGAATACCTCGATGGTATTACTCTTAGCGAACCAACTATACCTGTTTATGCTAACCTCACTGCAAAGCCTTATACATTATCAGACGCTAAGGAACTTCTTGCAAAGCAAGTTATGAACCCTGTAAAATGGCAGACTACTGTTGAAAACCTTATCGCAGAGGGTGCAGATACCTTTATTGAAGTTGGTGTAGGTAAAACTCTTGTTGGCCTTGTTAAAAAAACAAGCAAGGAAGTTACTGCTGTTAATGTTGAAAACAAGGCTACCTTAGATGAGGCTAAGGCTGTTGTTCTTGGTTAAAGCTAAGAAATAAAACGAGCCTTCAGCTTTAAAGGGTTTAACCTTGAAAGGAATGAGTATAAATGTTTGAATTAACTAATAAAAACGCAATCGTTACTGGTGCTTCAAGAGGTATCGGCAAGGCTGTTGCTTTAAAGCTTGCTGCTCTCGGTGCAAATGTAGCTGTTGTATATGCAGGAAATGCTGAAAAAGCTAACGAAACTGTTGCAGAAATTGAGTCTCTTGGTGTAAAAGCTAAGGCATACTGCTGTGATATTTCAAGCTTTGATTCTGCAAAAGAACTTATCGCTTCTGTAATCGAGGAGTTCGGCGGTGTTGATATTCTTGTAAATAATGCTGGTATCGTTAAAGACTGCTTGGTTCTCTCAATGAAAGAAGAGGACTTTGACAGAGTTATTGATGTAAACCTCAAGGGTACATTCAATATGATTAAGAATGTATATCAGCATATGATGAAAAAGCGTCGTGGCAGAATTATCAACCTTTCATCTGTTGTTGGTCTTAATGGCAACGCTGGTCAGGCTAATTATGCTGCTGCTAAGGCTGGTATTATTGGTATGACAAAATCAGTTGCTAAAGAGCTTGCTGCTCGTGGTGTAACTGTTAATGCTATTGCTCCTGGTTTTATCGGAACTGATATGACTGCCGCTCTCAGCGACAAAAACAAGGAAGCTATAATGGCATCTATCCCTGCAAAGAAAATGGGTACTCCTGATGATATAGCTAACACTGTTGCATTCCTTGCAAGTGACGAAGCTTCATATATCACAGGTGAAGTTATTAAGGTTGATGGCGGTATGGCGATGTAATTTGCCTTTCGCTTGATATATTTAGGAGTATAATTGTTGGAACACTCGGAATTTGTCTGAGTTATGAGAAAGGAATTGTTTTAAATGAGAAGAGTTGTTATAACCGGTATCGGTGCTGTAACACCTGTCGGAAACGATATAGAAACAATGTGGGATTCACTTGTAAATGGTAAAAATGGTATCGACTATATAAAGAGCTTTGATACAGAAAAGCTCAAGGTTAAGGTTGCTGCTGAAGTTAAGGACTTCGACCCAACAAAATATATCGAGAAAAAGGAACTCAGAAAGACTGACCTTTTCTGTCAGTATGCTATTGCAGCAGCTTGTCAGGCAGTCGAGGATAGTGGCATTATCGGTACTATTGAAGACGAAAAGCTTGGTGTTTATGTTGGTTCTGGTACAGGTGGTATGCACACATTTTTCACTCAATGTGAAAATATGATTGCCGAGAAAAAGATTTCTCCATTCTTTATTCCTATGATGATAGGTAATATGGCTGCTGGTCTTATTGCTATCCGTTTTAGTGCAAAAGGTCCTTGCCTCCCTGTTGTCACAGCTTGTGCTACATCAACACACGCTGTCGGTGAAGCTTTCCACGCAATTAAGAACGGTTATGCAGACGCTATCATCACTGGTGGTGCTGAGGCCGCTATTACACCTCTTGCAATAGCAGGTTTCTCAAGCTGTATGGCTCTTTCTACAAGAAATGACCCTAATAGCTCATCTATCCCATTTGATAAACGCCGTGATGGCTTTGTTATGGGTGAGGGTGCTGGTATACTCGTTCTTGAAGAATACGAACACGCTGTTGCTCGTGGTGCTAAGATTTATGCAGAGGTTGCAGGATATGGCAACACCTGCGATGCACACCATGTTACAGCTCCAGACCCAGAGGCAGCCGGTGCAGCTCGTTGCGTAGAAATCGCATTAAAAGAGGCTGGTATCACAGATGACGATACTCTCTATATCAATGCTCACGGCACAAGCACACCCGCAAATGATAAGACAGAAACAGCCGCTTTCAAGAGAGCTCTCGGAGAAAAGGCTTATGACGCATATATCAGCTCAACAAAGTCTATGACAGGACATATGCTAGGTGCAACAGGTGCAGTTGAAGCTATTGTTGCTGCTCTTGCTGTTAAGAACGGAATCGTTCCTCCTACTATCGGACTTGAAGAGCCAGACCCAGAATGTGACCTCAACTATGTTCCTAACAAGGCTGTTGAAGCACCACTTACTGCTGCTGCATCAACTACATTTGGTTTCGGCGGTCACAACGCTTGTATCGCTTTGAAGAAAGTAAGCGAATAAGAAAATTTTTAATAAATCTATAAAAGCCTTTTAAATAGCTTATTAAATGGCTTTGCCTTTAAACAAAAAGGAGCGGTAAAAAACCGCTGAAAGGAATGAATCAAATGCCAATTTTTGATATTGACGAAATCAAGGAGCTTTTGAACGCATTCGATGGCTCAAAAGCAACTGAGCTTGAAGTAAGAGGAATGGACGGCGAAAGATTGATATTCAAGCAAACAACAGCCGCTCCTGTTATTGTTGCTAATGAACAGCCTATAATAGCACAACAGCCTACTACTGTTACAACTACTATTCCACAGGCAGTTTCTAACGATGCACCGTCTACTTGCACAAAGGAAGAAGCTGTTCAGGAAGGCACTCCTATTCCATCTCCTATGGTAGGTGTTTTCTATGCGGCATCTTCACCTGATGCTGAGCCTTATGTTAAGGTAGGTTCTAAGGTACATAAGGGTGATGTTCTTTGTCTGATTGAGGCTATGAAGCTTATGAACGAGGTTACTGCTGAAAAAGACGGCGAAATCGTAAGCATTTGTGCTGAAAACGGTCAGGTTGTAGAATACGGTCAGGCTTTATTTATGGTAAAATAAAATATCAATTCGGAGTTTGAAAGAATTTCGACTTCTTTAGGTCGTGATTCTTTCAAGCTTTGTTTTGTTTGTGAAAGGAATTGAAAAACAGTGAATAAGGAAGAACTTAAAGCTATTATCCCTCACAGAAATTCTATGCTCCTCATTGATGAGGCTACAAAAATTTCAGAAGATACTTCTGTCGGCAAGAAAACTATTGTCGGTGACGAATGGTTTCTTGATGGTCATTTTCCGGGCAACCCTATTGTTCCGGGAGTCATACTCTGCGAAATGATGGCTCAGACAAGTGCTGTTATTATTGCTGAAAAATCTGCAGTAAGCACCCCATACTTCACAAGCATTGAAAAGGCTCGCTTTAAAGAAATGGTTCGCCCTGGCGATACATTTGAGATTGAATGCAAGCTTACAAGAAATCGTGGTATGTTCTATTTTATCGAGGGCAAGGGTACTGTAAACGGTAAACTCTGTGTTAGTGCCAATTTCTCTTTTGCTCTTATTGAAAGGGAGTAAAGACATTGTTTTCTAAAATATTGATTGCAAACAGAGGCGAAATTGCTGTAAGAATTATTCGTGCCTGCCGAGAGATGGGCATTTCTACTGTTGCTGTTTATTCTCAGGCTGATAAGGACGCTCTTCATGTCAGCATAGCTGATGAAAGCTACTGCATTGGTGGTCCTCAGGTTGGCGACAGCTATCTTAATATGGCTGCTATACTTACAGTTGCTGTTATTTCTGGCGCTCAGGCTATTCACCCAGGATACGGACTTCTTTCTGAAAATGCAAAATTCGTTTCACTTTGTGAAAAGTGTAATATTGAGTTTATCGGTCCTTCAAGCGAAATGATTTCTAAGCTTGGCGACAAGGACGAAGCTCGCAGAACTATGAGAAATGCAGGCGTTCCTGTAACTCCTGGTACTGATATAATAGAAGATGTAAATATTGCTAAGGAAAAAGCTGCAGAAATCGGATATCCTATCCTTATAAAAGCTCGTTCTGGCGGTGGCGGTCGTGGTATTCGTCTTGTACATAACGAGGACGAATTTGAAAACGCTTTCCACTCGGCATCAGCAGAGGCTCAAAGTGCTTTTGGTGATGGTGCTGTTTATATTGAAAAGTACCTCAAGCCTGTTAAGCATATTGAAATGCAGTTACTTTGTGATAAGTTTGGCAATGTAGTTTGCCTTGGTGAGCGTGAATGCTCTGTTCAGCGTAAAAATCAGAAGCTTATAGAGGAAAGCCCCTCCCCTGCCATCACTCCTGAAATTCGTGCAAATATGATGGAAGCTGCTAAAAAGGCTGCTCTCGCTGTTGGCTATGAAAATGCTGGTACAGTAGAATTCTTGCTCGATAAAGACAAGAATTTCTACTTTATGGAAATGAATACAAGACTTCAGGTTGAGCACCCTGTTACAGAAATGGTCGTAGGTATCGACCTTGTTCAATGGCAAATCAGAATTGCCGCAGGTGCAAAGCTTTCTATGACGCAGGATAAGATTTTTATTCACGGAAGTGCCATAGAATGCCGTATCAACTCAGAAGACCCTGATAATAATTACCGTCCAAGCTGTGGTACTATCAATCTTTTACATATTCCTGGTGGTCCTAATGTTCGTTTTGATACTGCTATATATCAAGACTATACTGTACCTCCATATTATGATTCTATGATAGGAAAGCTTATTGTTCAGGCTCGTTCTCGTGAGCTTGCTATAAGAAAAATGAAAATGGCTCTCAGTGAGCTTATTATTCAGGGCATTACTCATAACAGAAATCTTCATTTAGATATACTATCTGATAAGGAATTTGTTGACGGCACTTATACAACAGGCTTTATGGAAGATTTTGATAAACGCCGTAACAAACAAAAGGACGAGTAATTTGCTCAAAGCTAACTATAATATATCTACAAGCCTTTGGGTACTTTGAGCGGAAAGGAAAAAGCTTTAATGTTTAATTCTGATATTTTTAATTTTATGAAGCCAAAAAATGAGCTTGAAAATCAGGGCGAATGGGCAGAAACCCGTCCATTTATTCCAGATGAGCTTTGGGTTAAATGCCCTGCTTGCAAAAATATGATTCTTACCTCTGACCTTGAGGATAACTTAAAGGTTTGTAGCAAGTGCGGTCATCACTTTCGCACAAATGCTCGCTACCGCATAAATATAACCGTTGATGAGGACAGCTTTAAGGAAATGGACGCTGACCTCGTTTCTGAAAATATTCTTGATTTTCCTGAATATACTCGCAAGCTTAAGACATCAAAGATGTCAAGCGGAGAGAATGAATCTGTTATCTGCGGTACAGCAGAAATTGAGGGTTCTAAGACTGTGCTTTGCGTGATGGATTCATCTTTTATGATGGGCTCTATGGGAACTGTCACAGGCGAAAAAATAACTCGTGCATTTGAATATGCAACGGAAAATAACCTACCTGTTGTCGTTTTTACTGTTTCTGGTGGTGCAAGAATGCAGGAGGGTATCCTCTCTCTTATGCAGATGGCTAAGACAAGCGGTGCTGTTAAGCGTCACAGCGACAAAGGCTTGCTCTATATAACAGTACTTACAGACCCTACAACTGGCGGTGTTACTGCAAGCTTTGCTATGGAGGGCGATATTATTCTTGCTGAACCAAAAGCCCTTATCGGTTTTGCCGGACCAAGAGTTATAGAACAGACTATTCGTCAAAAACTTCCTAAGGACTTTCAGACAGCTGAATTTCTCCTTGAAAAAGGCTTTGTTGATGCTGTTGTCAACCGCAAGGATATGAAAAAGACACTTTCAAAGCTTTTGAAGCTTCATTCTAAGGAGGGAATCTAAGATGAGTGCGATAGATAAAGTTAATGCTGCAAGAGCAAATAACAGACCTACTTCAATCGACTATATAAATAAAATATTCGGAGATTCCTTTATAGAGCTTCATGGCGACAGAAAGTTCGGCGATGATAAGGCTATTGTCGGCGGTATAGCAAAGCTTAATGACATGCCTGTAACAGTCATTGGCATAGAAAAAGGCAGAAACCTCAAGGAAAGAATGGAAAGAAATTTCGGTTCTGCTCACCCTGAGGGCTACCGCAAAGCTCTAAGACTTATGAAACAGGCTGAAAAGTTCAGACGGCCTGTCATCTGTTTCGTCGATACATCAGGTGCATATTGTGGTATTGGTGCTGAGGAGCGTGGTCAAGGTCAGGCAATCGCCGAAAATCTTATGGAAATGATGACTCTCAAAACACCTATTCTTACTATTCTCATCGGTGAAGGCGGAAGCGGTGGTGCATTGGCACTCGCAGTTGCAGATGAGGTATGGATGCTTGAAAATGCTATTTATTCCGTTATCTCTCCAGAGGGCTGTGCAAGTATTCTTTGGAAAGACTCGAGCAAAACTGCTGAAGCATCTGAATGCTTGAAAATAACCTCTCAAGACCTTTTCTCTATGGGCGTTATAGAAAGAATTATAAGAGAGCCAAAAGACCTCGACAGCAAGCTTTTTGACGGTTTAAAGCACATTATCGAACAGACTGTCAGCAAAAAACTTGAACAGCCAATAGATGTTTTGCTTGATAACAGATATAATCGTTTCAGAAAATTTGGCAAAGATTCTGCTGCTTATCTCAGAAATGATGAGTAATTAAACATAAAATAAAGTTTTACAATCATTCACTTGCTTGACTTTTATGATTAGTCGGTATATAATTTGAAACACAAATAACTCAAACACAAGCCATATCGCAAATAGCCTTGTGCTTTCGTTTAAGCAAAATTATTCCACTGAAAATAGAATTCGTGCTATCAAAGCTTTTGAACTCATTACTTCAACAATTAATATATAAAATGCGTTTAATGGGAGAAGTAGTAATATTCGCCTATCACAGAGAGGAGGTCATAGCTGAAAGACCTCTATATGCGATATTATGAAATGCACCCGTCAGCACACAGTAGGAAATGACTGTGCGTATTGTCTGCGTTAAGGATTTTAATGAGGACAGAGTTTTTCTGTTAAATTAGGGTGGAACAGCGATAATCTCGCCCCTGAACTTTTTCAGGAGCGGGATTTTTTTATATTATAAAAAGGAGTGTTTTTATGAAGATTTTTAATACCTTGACAAGAACAAAGGAAGAATTTATCCCTATCAAAGATGGCGAAGCTAAGATTTATGCCTGCGGACCAACAGTTTATAACTATATTCATATCGGTAATGCAAGACCTATCTGCGTTTTTGATATTCTAAGACGCTACCTCGAATACAGAGGTTTTAAGGTTACTTTCGTTCAGAATTTTACAGATATTGACGATAAAATTATCAACAAGGCTAATGAAACTGGCTCGGATTATATTTCTGTTTCAGAAAAATTTATCAAGGAATATAAAATTGATGCTAAGGGCTTGAATATTCGTGAGGCAAGCGTTCACCCAAGAGCTACTGAAAATATGAATGAAATCATTGATATGATTAAAACTCTTATTGACAAGGGCTATGCCTACGCTGTTGATAATGGAGATGTCTATTTCAGACCAGCAAAATTTAATGAATATGGTAAGCTTTCACATCAGCCTCTGGAAGATTTGGAGGCAGGTGCAAGAATAAATATCGGCGAAAGAAAAGAAAATCCTATGGATTTCGCTCTTTGGAAAGGTGCAAAGCCAGGCGAACCATCTTGGGAAACTCCTTGGGGAAATGGTAGACCAGGTTGGCACATTGAGTGTTCCTCAATGGCAAGAAGATACCTTGGCGAAACTATTGATATTCATTGCGGTGGTCAGGACTTGATTTTCCCACACCACGAAAACGAAATTGCTCAAAGCGAATGCTGCAACGGCGTTCCTTTTGCACATTACTGGATGCACAATGGCTACATCAATGTTGATAATAAAAAGATGTCTAAATCGCTCGGAAACTTCTTTACAGTAAGAGATGTTGCTGAGAAATACGGCTATGAGCCTATTCGTTATCTGATGGTTTCTTCACATTATCGTATGCCAATTAACTACTCTGTTGAAATTATTGAGCAGTGCAAGGCATCTCTTGAGCGCCTTTATAACTGCAAAAATAATCTTGAATTTGCTATCGAAAATGCAACTGTTGCTGAAAATGACGGCGATAATGCACTTATCGAGGCTTATGATAAGCACCGCCAGAAATTCATATCTGCTATGGACGATGACCTCAACACAGCAGATGCTATAACTGTTATGTTCGAGCTTGCAAAGGATATAAATACAAATATCACTAACACACCTTCAAAGAAGCTTGCTGAGGAATCACTCAAAATCTTTATGGAGCTTGCAAATGTTCTTGGTTTGCTTTATGTAGACGAAAAAACTTCTCTTGATGATGAGATTGAAGCACTTATCGCACAAAGAAATGAAGCTCGTAAAAATAAGGACTGGGCAACAGCAGATAAGATTCGTGACGAACTTAAAGCAAGACATATCGTTCTTGAAGATACACCTCAAGGTGTTAAGTGGAAGATTGTGAATGACTGATGTATAAGCTGACTAATAAAGAAATTTCAGACTTGATTCATACAGCCTTTTCTATAAGGAAATTAAGCTATTCTCCTTATTCAAAATTTGCAGTTGGTTCAGCATTACTTTGTGATGACGGCGAAATCTATGGTGGCTGTAATATTGAAAATTCATCATATCCTGTTGGAATATGTGCGGAGAGAACAGCTATTTCTAAGGCAATTTCATCGGGTAAGCATAATTTTAAGGCTATTACAATAGTTGGTGGCTTTGTGGATAATTCAAATTTGGATTATTGTCCGCCTTGCGGAATGTGCCGACAGTTTTTAAGTGAATTTTGTGATAAGGATTTTGTAATAATCTTAGCAAAATCTTTAAATGAATATAAATTAATTGGCTTTGATGAGATATTGCCATTTCCGTTCAACTAACCATTTTTCTAAAACAATATTAACAGCTTTTCTTACCTCTTAAGGAGTGGGCAATGTCCGCTCCTTTTTACTGATATTTCTCGTTTTATTAATCTCCTATCCCCTTAAAATCAAAATTTCTTTCTCATATACTTTCAAATATTACTACTCTCTTAACATAAAAATTCCCCCTTACGGTTAAATGTTTACTTACATTTTCTACCGTAAGGGGGTGTTCTTTCATTGTCTGTCTTTACTGGACTTGTTTAATAATAATGCGAAAGTTTTTCAACTATTATGTATATGTTTAAATTACATTACATTGTTGTTTGCACCATTCTTTAAGAAATATGCTGCGATAGTATAAAGAACAGGAAGTGCAAGAGCAGAAACAATAGATATGATATTGAACTCGCCTGATAAGATATTAAGGATAATGCTTGCGATACCGATAACAATATTGATGATACCAAAAATAAAGCATACATTTGCCTTTTCTGGCTTATTAGCATTAACAACACCAAGAATACCAGCAACAAACTCTGCAACGCTTGCTATTATAGCTATAATAACTGCAAGAGTAAGAAGTCCACTAACAGCTGAAGCAGTTGCACTATCTGCGATAGCATTTGCAGCTGTTGCTAACAAAACAGAGCCAAAAAGAAGTATCAATGAAGCTACGATTGAAATAGCTCCAAAAATAATTGAAAGAATACCTGTAACCTTTAACATTTTACTTGCTGACTGTTGATTCATAATAAATAATTCCTCCTAAAAACTTTCTGATGAAAGTGTAATATTGTAATGATTAAATTATATAATATCAAGATTAAAAAATCTATTCGCATTTTATACATATATTTACTATTAAATTCTCTATTGT
>ENA-UOJO01001608-UOJO01001608.1-human-gut-metagenome-genome-assembly--contig:-P57-NODE-1608-length-27754-cov-6.577097_pt1 | contig 27754 bp, 22 predicted proteins | sample MGYA00242351_ERZ723898 | MGnify/ENA metagenome assembly ERZ723898 | reverse complement strand
CGAGCCAAGCTCGGCCAGCACGCCCAAGCGCACAAACACACATACAGCCGCATGCTCCGTCCGTCAGCATGCGGCTGTTTTTTGTTTAATCAACAAATTCATTCTATGTATCCCACCCTCTGAGGCCCATCAACTATCCTCAAAAAACAAGCCGGCCCAATCGGAGCCGGCTTGCGTTTTTGAGGATGTTAACTTACTTCTTCAGACCGCAGGCATTGCATTTCTGCGAAATCTCGGTGAAGAAGTCGTTGCCCTTATCGTCCACGAGGATGAATGCGGGGAAATCCTCCACTTCGATTTTCCAGATGGCTTCCATACCGAGCTCGGGATATTCCAGCAGCTCCACTTTCTTGATGGAGTTCTGTGCCAGCACGGCTGCGGGACCGCCTATGCTGCCCAGATAGAAACCGCCATGCTTGTGGCAGGCTTCCGTAACCTGCTTGCTGCGGTTGCCCTTGGCAATCATTATCATGCTGCCACCGGCGGCCTGGAACTGGTCTACGTACGGGTCCATGCGGCCGGCCGTTGTGGGACCGAACGAACCGCTTGCCATGCCGGCAGGAGTCTTGGCCGGACCGGCATAGTAGATGGGATGGTCCTTGAGGTACTGAGGCATGGGTTCGCCGGCATCGAGGCGTTCCTTGATCTTGGCGTGAGCAATGTCGCGGCCTACGATGATGGTGCCGTTGAGCGACAGACGGGTGCTAACGGGGTATTTGGAAAGTTCGGCCAGCACTTCAGGCATAGGACGGTTAAGGTCGATGCGTACCACATCTCCCTCACCCTGCTTGCGGTACTCCTCGGGAATGAGTTCGCCGGGATTGCTGTCGAGTTTCTCGATCCACAGACCCTCGCGGTTGATTTTGGCCTTGATGTTGCGGTCGGCCGAGCAACTTACGCCGAGACCTATCGGACAGGATGCGCCGTGGCGGGGCAGACGTATCACGCGGATGTCGTGGGCGAAGCACGTACCGCCGAACTGGGCTCCCAGTCCGAGGCGTTCGCTCTCTTTCTTCAGTATCTCTTCAAGCTCGATGTCACGGAAGGCATGGCCTAACTCGTTGCCCTTGGTGGGCAGGTTGTCGTAGTATTTCACCGAAGCCTTCTTGACGGTCTCGAGGTTCTTCTCGGCCGATGTGCCGCCGATTACGAAAGCGATGTGGTAAGGAGGACAGGCGGCCGTGCCGAGGCTCTTCATCTTCTCAACGAGGAAAGGCACGAGCTTCTGGGGCGTGATGATGGCTTTCGTCTCCTGATACAGGTATGTCTTGTTGGCGGAGCCCCCACCCTTTGCGACGAACAGGAAGTGGTATTCGTCGTCCTCGCCTGCGTGGATGTCGATCTGCGCGGGCAGGTTGCAGCAGGTGTTCACCTCGTCGTACATCGTCAGAGGTGCGTTCTGGCTGTACCGGAGATTGTCGGTGGTATAGGTGTCATAGACGCCGTGGCTTATGTACTCTGCGTCGTCGGCGCCGGTGAAGACGTACTGGCCCTTCTCGCCGTGTACGATGGCCGTGCCGGTGTCCTGGCAGAAAGGCAACTCGCCTTTGGCGGCTACTTCGGCGTTGCGCAGCATGGTGAGCGCTACGAACTTGTCGTTCTGACTGGCATCGGGATTGCTGAGGATGCTGGCTACCATTTTGTTATGTTCGCGGCGCAGCATGAATGCGTTGTCGTGTGTGCACTGGCGGGCGAGCACGCGCAGAGCCTCGGGGTCTACTACGAGGAACTCGTGTCCTCCCCAGTTCTCTACCTTCACATAGTCTGATGTAAGGTGGTAGTATTCCGTGGTGTCGGGACCCAGCGGAAACATCTCCTGATACTTGAAAGGTTTTGTAGGCATTGCTATATGTTTTTGTAGGATGTTCTTGGTGCAAAGGTAGCGAAATTTGCGGGATTATTGCTAATTTTGCATACGCAAATTCAAAATTTATGAAACTTATAAAAGATACTGACTTCGGAGGCGAGCGTCCGCTGTTCGGAAGTTCCGACATACGTCTGGAAAATGTCACAATACACGAAGGCGAATCGGCAATAAAGTGTTGCCGCAACGTCGAGGCCGTGGGCTGCCGCTTCGAGGGCAAATACCCGTTCTGGCACACCGACGGTTTCCGCATCGACCGCTGTGTGTTCACGCCGGGCGCCCGCGCCGCCCTGTGGTACTCGCGCGGACTTGTCATGACCGACACGCAGATAGATGCGCCGAAGATGTTCCGCGAGATGCATGACGTTGCGCTGGAACGAGTCAGAATCCCCGACGCACAGGAGACGATGTGGCACTGCTCCGACATCCGTATGCGCGACGTGGAGGTTGACAACGCCGACTATATCTTCATGCACTGCGAGAGAATACGCATCGACGGCTACCGGCAGAACGGCAACTACTCGTTCCAGTATTGCCGCGACGTGGAGATACACAACGCTGTGCTAAACACCAAGGACGCGTTCTGGAACACGGAAAACGTGACAATCTACGACTCCGAGATAAACGGAGAATACCTCGGCTGGCACTCGCACAACCTGCGCCTGGTGCGCTGCCGCATCAGCGGTACGCAGCCGCTGTGCTACTGCGAGGAACTCGTGATGGAGAACTGCATCCTGGCCGACGACTGCGACCGATGCTTCGAGGACAGCGACGTACACGCCGACATCCACAGCCACATCGTCAGCATAACGAATCCGCGCACGGGCGAGATACACTGCCACAGCGTGGGCGACATCCATATCGACGAGTTTGTCCGCGAGCCGGCCGACTGCCGCATCATCAGCGATCTATGACTTTCGATTTCGACAACGCTCCGTCGCGCCGCGACACCGGTTCATACAAGTGGGATTCGGCGACGGCCGATGATGTGATACCGCTGTGGGTCGCCGACATGGACTTCCGCACGGCGCCGGCGATAATCGAGGCGTTGCGGCGTCGCGTTGAGCACGGCGTCTTCGGTTATGTGAAAGTACCTGAGGCGTATTACGATGCCGTGACCGACTGGTTCGCCACCCGCCATGGCTGGAACATACGGCGCGAATGGATACAATACACCTCGGGCGTCGTGCCGGCCATCTCGGCCATCATCAAAGCGCTGTGCCGCCCCGGCGACGGCGTGATAGTGCAGACGCCTGTCTACAACTGCTTCTTCTCGTCGATTCGCAACAACGGTTGCAGCATCGTGGAGAATCCGCTGCTGCGGGATGACTTCGGCGACGGCACATTCACTTACCGCATGGATTACGACAGGCTGGAGATGCTCGCAGCCGACCAGCGCAACACCATGCTGCTGCTTTGCAATCCGCACAACCCTGCCGGCCGCTGCTGGTCGGCCGAAGAGCTGCGCCGCGTGGCCGACATCTGCGGGCGCCACGGCGTGACGGTAGTCAGCGACGAAATCCACTGCGAACTCACGATGCCGGGCTACAGCTATACGCCGTTCGCCACCGTTGCCGGCGACTGCCCCACCGTCGTGTGCAATTCCCCGAGCAAGGCGTTCAATACAGCCGGCCTACAGATTGCCAATATCATTTCAACCGACAGCCGGACACGCGACGCCATCGACCGTGCGATAAACATCAACGAGGTGTGTGATGTGAATCCGTTCGGCGTCGAGGGACTTATCGCCGCCTATACCCGAGGCTCCAATTGGCTTGAAGCACTGCTTGAATATCTGCATGATAATTATCTGCACTTCTGTGATTTCATGCGCAAGCATCTGCCGCAACTACCATTCGCAAAGCTTGAAGCGACTTACCTTGCATGGATTGACATAAAGCCCACCGGACACACCGGCGAATGGCTTGAGGAATACCTCAAAAGCAACCACGGCGTATGGGTCAACGCAGGCGCCATGTACGGCTGCGACGGATTCATACGCGTAAACCTCGCCTGTCCGCGCAGCCTTCTCGCCGAAGGACTGCGACGCATGGCCGACGGCATAACGGCACAATGGCTTCGATAGCACAGATACAGAACGGCGACCGGCTGGGACTGCGCGACAAACTCGCTCTCGCGGCCAAATTGTCGTTGCCTGCCATCATGGCTCAGCTGTCGAGTATTCTCATGCAGTATATCGACGCGAGCATGGTGGGGCGCTTAGGTGCCAACCCGTCCGCCTCGGTAGGCCTCATGAGTTCGTCGCTGTGGTTCTTCTGGGGCATATGCTCTATGGTGACGATGGGTTTCTCCGTACAGGTGGCCCACCGTCTCGGAGCCCGCGAGCAAAGCAAGGCGCGTTCGGTAGTGAGACAAGGCATCACGTCGTGCCTGCTGTTCTCGCTGTGCGCCACCCTCGCAGGCCTCGCCATTGCTCCCAAACTGCCCGTATGGCTCGGCGGCGAGGAGCAGGTCGTGGCCGACGCCTCGCTCTACTTCTCGGTGTTCATCGCGGCGCTGCCTCTGCTAACGATGAACTATCTGGCCGGCGGATGCCTGCGCAGCAGCGGCAACATGAAGGTGCCGAGCCTTCTGAATGTGCTGATGTGCGTACTGGATGTGGTCTTCAACTTCTTCCTTATTTTCCCCTCCCGAGAAATAGGGATATTCGATACAACGATATGGATGCCGGGCGCCGGGCTCGGTGTACTGGGTGCAGCCCTCGGCACTGTGTGCGCCGAAATCGTGACGGCGGCGCTGATGATGTGGCACCTGCTGGTGCGTCAGCCCGACCTGCGCCTCAAGGGGCGTCCCCGCGGCAGCTTCCGCCCAACCAGCGAGGTACTGGACAGAGCAGTGCGCATTTCGGTGCCGATGACCCTGGAGCACGCTATATTCTGCGGCGCACAGATCACAATCACCGTCATTGTCGCCCCTCTCGGTGTGGTGGCGATTGCGGCCAATGCATTTGCCGTCACGGCCGAAAGCCTGTGTTATATGCCCGGTTTCGGCATCGGCGACGCCGCTACGACACTGACCGGTCAAAGCTACGGCGCGAAGCGTCCCGAGCTGGTAAAAAGTTTCTGCTACATCAGTGTAGGCATGGGCATGGTCGTCATGACACTCATGGGCGCCATAATGTATGTATGCGCGCCGCTTATGATGGGCATAATGACACCCGTGGAATCCATACGCGAGCTCGGCACCGAGGTGCTGCGCATCGAGGCCTGGGCCGAACCCATGTATGCCGCGTCGATAGTGGCTTACGGCGCCATGGTGGGCGTAGGCGACACTCTGATTCCGGCCGTCATGAACTTCGGCAGCATCTGGCTGGTGCGCATTCCCGTGGCCGCGCTACTGGCCCCTACCCTCGGTCTGCGCGGCGTGTGGATAGCGATGGCTGTGGAGCTGACGTTCCGCGGCTTCATCTTCCTGTGGCGCATGTGGAGTGGCAAGTGGCACCGCAAATGCCGTCCACGGGAAGCCGTTCCGGAGGCCGCGCTGTGACTTTTCCTCCTCTGCATTACACCCGTACCGAAAAAATTGCGTAATTTTGCACAATAATTAAAAAGAAACAACAAAACCGATCATACACAATGGCAATCGAACTCAAAGGACTCACAAAACGGAGTGAGAACTACTCGCAGTGGTACAACGAACTCGTAGTCAAGGCCGACCTGGCCGAACAGTCGGCCGTGCGCGGCTGCATGGTAATCAAGCCCTACGGCTACGCCATCTGGGAAAAGATGCAGCAGACCCTTGACAAGATGTTCAAGGAAACGGGTGTGCAGAACGCATACTTCCCCCTGCTGATACCGAAATCATTCCTGTGCCGCGAGGCCGAACACGTGGAAGGCTTCGCCAAAGAGTGCGCCGTTGTGACCCACTACCGCCTCAAGAACTCGCCCGACGGCAACGGCGTCATCGTAGACCCTGACGCCCGTCTGGAGGAGGAACTGATAGTACGTCCCACGTCGGAAACCATCATCTGGGGCACCTACAAGAACTGGATACACAGCTACCGCGACCTGCCCATACTGTGCAACCAGTGGGCCAACGTGATGCGCTGGGAGATGCGCACCCGCATGTTCCTCCGCACTGCCGAATTCCTCTGGCAGGAAGGCCATTGCGCCCACGCCACGGCCGAGGAAAGCCAGGCACGCACCGTGCAGATGATCAACCTCTACAAGGATTTCTGCGAGAAGTATATGGCCGTGCCGGTGATAGTAGGCGTCAAGAGTGCCAACGAGCGTTTTGCCGGCGCGCTGAACACCTACACCATCGAAGCCATGATGCAGGACGGCAAGGCCCTGCAAAGCGGTACCTCGCACAACCTGGGACAGAACTTCGCAAAAGCTTTTGACGTGACCTTCGTCAACAAGGAGAACAAGCCCGAATACGTATGGGCCAACTCGTGGGGCGTATCCACCCGCCTGATGGGCGCGCTCATAATGACCCACAGCGACGACAACGGCCTCGTGCTGCCGCCGCATCTCGCCCCCATCCAGTGCGTGATCGTGCCCATCTCGAAAGGCCCGGAGCAGCTCGCCGCAATCACGGAGGCCGTGAACCCCATCGTGGAACGCCTGAAGGAACTCGGCGTGAGCGTGAAGTACGACGACGCCGACAACCGTCGCCCGGGCTTCAAGTTCGCAGACTACGAGCTCAAGGGTGTGCCCGTGCGTCTCGCACTCGGTGCGCGCGACCTGGAGAACGGCACCATCGAACTCATGCGCCGCGACACGCTGGAGAAGGAAGTTCTGCCGTTGGCAGGCATCGCCGAGCATGTGGCCGGTCTGCTCGAAGACATCCAGAACAACATCTACGCCAAGGCACTCAAGATGCGCCAGGAGCGCACCTACGTGTGCGACAGCTACGACGAATTCAAGGAGCGCATCGAGGGCGGCGGCTTCTTCCTCTGCCACTGGGACGGCACTCCCGAGACCGAGGAGCGCATCAAGGAAGAGACAAAGGCCACAATCCGCTGCATCCCTCTGGACCAGCCCGACGAGCCTGGCGTCTGCATGGTTACCGGCAAGCCCAGCGCACGCCGCGTAATCATAGCCCGCAACTATTGACCCACAGCCATGGCTGCCGCGCCACGCATAGCCATAGTTCTCCCCTGCTATAACGAGCAGGAAGTGCTGCCCGGTACCGTCGGCCGTCTGCTGGAATTGCTCGACAATTTCACGGCCGACGGCCTGACGGCGCCCGACAGCTATATCCTTTGCAGCAACGACGGCAGCAGTGACTCCACGCGCGACATCATCGCGGAGCTGCATGCCAAGGATGCCAGAGTGAAAGGAATCACCCTGGCCCACAACCGCGGTCAGCAGGCGGCGCTGCTCGCCGGCCTCATGACCGTGCGCGAACGCTGCGACGCGGCAATCACCATCGACGCCGACCTCCAGGACAATCCCGAGGTGATGCGCGATATGATACGTCTGTTCCGCGACGGCACCGACATAGTCTACGGTGTGCGCGCGTCACGAGAAACCGACAGCCGCTTCAAACGCACCACGGCCCAGGGATTCTACCGCTTCCAGCACGCCATGGGATTGAAAACGGTGTACAATCACGCTGACTACCGCCTCATGAGCCGCCGGGCGCTCGACATACTCAGCGAGTACGGCGAGGCCAACATATTCCTTCGCGGCATACTCCCCGACATCGGTCTGCCTTCGGCGACAGTGGAATATGACCGGACGGAACGCACCGCCGGAGAGAGCAAATATCCGCTGAGCAAGATGCTCGGGCTGGCAATAGACGGCATTACGTCGTTCACAGCCAAGCCCATGCGCATCATATTCCTTGTGGGTATGACGCTGCTGCTGGCGGACATAGTCGTAGCCATCTGGGTGCTGTACGTACACCTGACGCACCACACCGTGTCGGGCTGGTCGTCGCTGATGCTCTCGGTATGGTTCCTCGGCAGCCTCATTCTGATGGCAATCGGCATCGTGGGCGAATACGTCGGCAAGATATTCGTCGAGGTCAAGAACCGCCCAAGATATAATATCCAGGAGGAAATATTCTGAGGATTAGTTGATAGTTGAGAGTTTATAGGTAAGAGGGGGTGCGGCCTGCGGCCGCAGTTAGGAGTGAGGTTGCGCTTCGCGCAGTTAGGAGTGCGGAGTAATGTAATCCGCTATGCGACGGGGCATCCAGTGTGAGTTTTTTACGGACGCAAGTTCTCCGAACTTGCCACTTCGGGGGGTGTTCTTACCTCAGGAACGCGGCTGCGCCGCTTATCCTGAGGTTAACCACGGACACGTCCTCTTCGAGGACTTGCCGGCGACCCTCGGTTGGGTTTATTAGGCGTGGTGCAACCCGCCATACGGCGGGTAGATACGCGAACGACAGGCAACCTGGGGTACGTCGCACACTCCGTGTGCTCCTTAACCCCAGGCTAACCATATCTTACCCGCCATGTGGCGGGTAAACGGCTGATGTGCTGCCAACTAACTCAGCACTTGATAAATCGCCCTAAATGTTATTTGAAATGCATTGAACGAGCTGAGCGGCCATGCAATTAGCGGGTCAGGAGAAGAGGGAACGGGCGGCGGCGAGGCTGTCGGGCTTGCCTATGTCGCACCAGCGGTAGGGGCGTGAGGGTTCGTAAGCGGCGAAGGGATGGCCGGCGCACGAGTCGATGTAGAAATCCATGACGGAGAAGCGGCAGATGCCGCGGGAGTCGGCGGTGGTGCCGAATGCGAGCAGTCGGTCGTTGTAGGCCCGAAGGGCGGACAGGATGCGGGGCGACATGATGTGTACGCCGCCGAAGGCGCGCATCTTCATCGTGTCGCGCACGGTGAGGCCGTCAGGGCGCACCTGACCCGTGGCAATGTTGGTCCAGCCCTGCATGAGTTCTGACTGACCGTCGAAAAGGAGGTAGCGCTGCGTGCGTCGTTCGGCCACAAGCAGTGTGGCTTCAGCCTCCGATGCCACATGCCGCGACAGCATTTCGTCGAGGGGGAAGTCGGTGAGTATGTCGGAATTATGCAGCAGAAGCGGTCCGTCAAGGTCGCCGAGCAGAGGAAGCGCCGCGAGTATGCCGCCGCCGGTCTCGAGCAGCAGTTCGCTCTCGACGCTGACATGCACGTCCAGACCCGGGACAGGGTTACCGTTGAGATAGTCGATTATCTGTCCGGCGAAGTGATGGACATTAACCACTGCCTCACCTACCCCGGCATCCCTCAGCTTATGCAGCACGCGGCCGAGCATCGGTATTCCACCTACCTCCACCAGCGCCTTGGGGTGCTCGCGGGTGAAATCGCCGAGACGGGTGCCGAGACCGGCAGCAAAGACTATCGCTTTCATCTTTCGGGGAAGACCTGCTCGATCTGCTGCTCGCGGTGGACGAGTTCTACCTTGACGCCGAACTTGCTGTTGAGGTGTTCGGCCATGTGCTGGGCGCTGTAGACAGAGCGATGGCGGCCGCCTGTGCAGCCGAAGCACACCATAAGATTGGTGAAGCCGCGCTCTATGTATCTTGCGACGGAGGCATCCACGAGGTTGTAGCAGTTCTCGAGGAACGATGTTATCTCGCCGTCATCCTCAAGGAACTTTATGACATTGTCGTCCAGACCGGTGAAAGGCTTGTAGCGCTCATACTTGCCCGGATTGTTGACGGCGCGGCAATCGAAGACGAATCCGCCGCCGTTGCCCGAGGCGTCGTCGGGTATTCCCGTCTTATAGGCAAAGCTCATAACCTTGACCGTGAGCGACTGTTTGCCTGCGTCGCCAGAGAACTGTTTCAGCGAGCACAACTGACGGAGCACCTCAGTAAGATACGGATACTCGGCGAAGGGCTTATGGAGGAGTTCGCGGAGATTTGCCACGGCAAAAGGAACACTCTGCATGAAGTGCGGCTTCTTCTCGAAATAGCCGCGGAAGCCGTAGGCGCCGAGCACCTGGAGAGTGCGGAACAGGACAAAATGGCGCAGCTGCTCCATGAAGTAAGCTTCGTCGACAGGCACGTAGCGGCGCAGGGAATCCATGTAATCCATCAGGAGCTCATGGCGCAGCGAGTCGGGGAAGTTGGCCTTGGCCTGCCACAGGAAGGAGGCCACGTCGTAGAAATACGGTCCTTTGCGTCCGCCCTGGAAGTCGATGAAGTGCGGCTGACCGTCGACCAGCATCACGTTGCGCGACTGGAAGTCGCGGTACATGAACGTGCTGCTCATGGAGCGCATCAGCACCTCGGCCATAGCCTGAAAATCGTCCTCCAGACGGTCCTCCTGGAACTCCAGTCCGGTAGCCTTGAGGAAACAATATTTGAAATAGTTCAGATCCCAGAGGATGCTGCGGTTGTCGAACTGCGGCAAGGGGTAGCACTTGCTGAAATCGAGGCCGACGGCGCCGCGGAACTGGATGTCCGGAAGCATGCGGATGGTACGCGACAGCAGCTCCTTCTCCTCGGTGGAGAAAGAGCGCGTCTTGCGTCCCTTCTCTATCACGTTGAAGAGGATAGTGTCGCCGAGGTCAGTTTGGAGATAGGCCATGCGGTCGTCGGCGACTGCCACGACTTTGGGCACGGGCAAATTGCGGCTGCCGAAATGCTCGGCCAGGGCAATGAACGCCTCGTTTTCCTCCAGGCTCGTGCCGAGCACACCCACGAGGCTCTGTACGCCGTGCAGACGGTAGTAGCGGCGGTTGGACCCCGAGGCCGCGAGATTCTCCACCTCGGCCGGCTCACTGCCGGTGTACTGCCGGTAAAGTTCCGATAATATATCCGTATCCTTCATAATTCAATGTCCGTATTCCGACAGGAATTTTATGCGAACGAGGCGAATCTCGTCCTCACTGTAGTCGGGGCAGAGGTCGGCGTAAGCCTCGGTGATGTCGTCGCTCTGACTCTCGCGGAAATAGTTGCAGATTTCCTCCTCGTCGTCGGGGTCGAGAATCTCGTCGATGAAATACTTGATATTTACCTTATTGCCCGCATTGACGATGGCCTCGATGTTGTCCAGCAGCTGGCTGAATTCCAGTCCGTTGAACGAAGCCACCTCGCGCAGGTCGATTTTGCGGTCGATGCTCTTGATGATAGAGATTTTAAGATTGCCCGGCATCGGAACCTTGCGCACGCGCAGGTCCTCGGGGCGCTCTATCTCGTTTTCCTCCACATAAGTCCGGATGACACGCACGAACTCCTCGCCGTAGCGCCGGGCCTTGCCCGTGCCTACGCCGGGAATATTCTGCAGCTCTTCAAGATTTATAGGATATGTGGTAGCCATAGCCTCGAGCGACGGCTCCTGAAAAATCACGAAAGGCGGGAGGTTGAGTTTTGCGGCCGTCTTCTTGCGTAGCGAGAGGAGGATGGCATAAAGTTCCGGGTCGGCGGCACATCCGGAGCCGGCCTTTACCTCCTCTTCCTCCTCTTCTTCAAAATCGTTGTCCTCCACGATCTTGAAAGATTTCGGCTTCTTCATGTACTCCTGTCCCGACTTGCTGAGCCGGAGGAGGCCGTAATTCTCAATGTCGCGTTCGATGTATCCAGCAAGGATGCCCTGCCGCAGAACGGCGTTAAGATGGCGGGCGTCGACGCCCTGGCATGAGCCGAATATCTCGAGGCGGTCGAAGCCGTAGTCGCGGATATTGGATGTGGCGTGTCCGCGGAGCACGTCGATGACGTCTTCCGCCTTGAGTTTTTCCTTTGATGTTGCAATGGCTTCCAAAACGGCCAAAAGGTCTTCTTTAGCTTCCACTTTGTTTGCAGTAGTCCGACAATTGTCGCAGTTTCCGCAATTCTCAACGTCATAATTTTCTCCGAAATAGTGCAGGATGGTGCGCCTGCGGCATACGGAGGATTCGGCATAGGCGGCAGTCTCAAGGAGCAGCTGCTTGCCAATCTCCTGCTCGTTGACCGGCTTTCCCTGCATGAACTTCTCCATCTTCTGGAGGTCCTTGTAGGCATAGAAAGTGAGGCAGTATCCCTCGCCGCCGTCGCGTCCGGCACGCCCGGTCTCCTGGTAATAACCCTCGAGGCTTTTAGGCATGTCGTAGTGGATGACAAAGCGTACGTCGGGCTTGTCGATACCCATGCCGAAGGCGATGGTTGCGACTATCACATCCACTTTTTCCAGCAGGAACGCGTTCTGGTTGGCCGAGCGCGTGGCGCTGTCCATGCCCGCATGGTACGGGAGAGCCGGGATGTTGTTGACTTTCAGGAATTCGGCCAGTTCCTCCACTTTCTTCCTGCTGAGGCAGTAGATAATGCCACTCTTGCCGCGTCGCTGCGAAATAAAGCGGATTATGTCACGGTCCACATTCTTTGTCTTGGGCCGAACCTCATAGTAAAGATTAGTGCGGTTGAACGACGACTTGAACATGGTGGCGTCGCTCATGCCGAGATTTTTCTGAATGTCGTGCTGTACTTTCGGCGTGGCCGCGGCTGTGAGGGCTATCAGCGGCCGTACGCCTATAGTGTTGATAATCGGCCGTATGCGTCGGTATTCCGGTCGGAAATCATGACCCCACTCCGAAATGCAGTGAGCCTCGTCGATAGCGTAGAACGAAATGCGTGCCTGCTTCAGGAACTCGATATTGTCGTCCTTGGTAAGGGACTCCGGCGCCACGTAAAGGAGCTTGGTGCGTCCGGCAAGCACGTCGGCTTTCACCTGATCCACGGCAGCCCGATTGAGCGACGAGTTCAGGAAATGGGCCACGTTGTCGTTCTCGCTGAAACCGCGCATGGCGTCGACCTGATTCTTCATCAGCGCTATGAGAGGAGAGACAACAATAGCAGTGCCGTCCATAATCATAGCCGGCAACTGGTAGCACAGAGACTTGCCGCCGCCTGTGGGCATGAGCACAAATGTGTCGTGTCCGGCGAGCAGATTCTCTATGATGGCCTTCTGGTTGCCCTTGAAGGTGTCGAATCCGAAGTATCGTTTCAGTGCATCGGTGAGCGAAAGAGAGAGAGTCATGATTGTATTTTCCTGTATTTATGACGTGTAAGGCTTATATGCGGATAATCTGTTGCAGAAGTCGGTGGTTTAAATTGTATCTATCGGTTTTTCTTTAATCAGCCTATGGATGCGGCGTCAAGATGGGCCGCCTCTACCCTTTCGCGCGCATACTCGCGTGTGACGGTATATTCCTTCACATTGCCGGAGGGGACATCGAACATGGCGTCGACCATGATGGTCTCCACAATGCTGCGCAGGCCTCGCGCGCCGAGCTTGAACTCCACGGCCTTGTCGACGATGTATTCGAGACAGTCGGGAGCGAACGTAAGCTTCACGCCGTCCATGGCGAAGAGCTTCTCGTACTGGCGGGTGATGGCGTTGCGCGGTTCGGTGAGCACCTTCAGCAGCGCGTCGCGGTCGAGCGCCTCAAGGTGTGTTATCACCGGCAGGCGTCCGATTATTTCAGGAATCAGTCCATAGCTCTTCAGGTCCTGCGGGGCCACATACTTTATGAAATCCTCCGGGCGGATGCGTCGCACCTTGTTGTCCGTGGCGTAGCCTACGACGCGCGAGTTGAGGCGGTGGGCCACTTTCTGCTCTATGCCTTCGAAGGCGCCGCCGCAGATGAAGAGAATATTCTTCGTGTCCACGGCAATCATCTTCTGCTCCGGATGCTTGCGGCCGCCTTGCGGCGGAACGAGAACCACGCTGCCCTCGAGCAGCTTCAGCAGTCCCTGCTGGACGCCCTCGCCGCTTACGTCGCGGGTGATGCTGGGATTGTCGCCCTTGCGTCCGATCTTGTCGATTTCGTCAATGAACACGATGCCGCGCTGGGCACGGTCCACGTCGTAGTCGGCGGCCTGAAGCAGACGCGTCAGGAGGCTCTCTATGTCTTCGCCGACATAGCCTGCCTGGGTGAGCACCGTGGCGTCCACTATCGTGAACGGCACATCAAGGAGGCGCGCAATGGTCTTGGCGAGGAGAGTCTTGCCGGTGCCGGTGGGGCCAACGAGGATGATATTGCTTTTCTCGATGTCCACATCGTCCTTGGTATCGGGCTGCATCAACCGCTTGTAGTGATTGTAGACCGATACGGACAGATACCTTTTGGCTTCATCCTGGCCGATGACATAGCGGTCGAGGAACTCCTTGATCTCCTTCGGCTTAGGTATATCCTTGAGATTGCCCTGCATGGGCTTGCCAGTGGCCTGAGTGCCGTCCATGTCGCGCATCATGTCGTGGATGGCTTCGACGCAATCGGTGCAGACTGCGGCGTCGGAATTGGGCGACGGTACGAGCTGCGCGCCCTGGTCGACGGTGCGGCCGCAGAACATGCAGCAAATCTTCTTTGTCCGAGCCATGGTGTCAGTGCTTGGCTTTGATAAGAACCTGGTCGATCATGCCGTAGTCCTTGGCCTCCTGTGCGGTCATCCAGTAGTCGCGGTCGGAATCGCGCTCCACCTTCTCGATGGGCTGGCCGCTGTGGTCGGCAATGATGCTGTAGAGCTCGTGCTTCAGTTTCAGTATCTCGCGGGCCGTGATCTCGATATCGCTGGCCTGACCCTGCGCGCCGCCCATGGGCTGGTGGATCATCACACGTGAATGTCCGAGGGCGAAACGCTTGCCTTTCTGACCGGCCACAAGCAATACGGCGGCCATGGAGGCGGCCATGCCGGTGCAGATGGTGGCTACGTCGCTCTGGATGTACTGCATGGTGTCGTATATGCCCAGACCGGCATACACGCTGCCGCCGGGGGAGTTGAGATAGATGCTCACATCCTTGCCGGGGTCGGCGCTGTCAAGATAGAGCAGCTGGGCCTGGATTACGTTGGCGGTATAGTCGTTGACTTCGGTGCCGAGGAAGATGATGCGGTCCATCATGAGGCGTGAGAACACGTCCATCTGGGCCACATTGAGCTGACGTTCCTCAATGATTGTGGGAGAGATATAGCTGGAGCGTATGGCCTGAGAAGTAGCCGAAGTGTACTGGTCGAGAGCCAGTCCGTTCATGCCGAGATGCTTTACGGCATAGTTGCGGAAGTCATTATTGTTATTCATATCTTATTCTGATGTCTTATTTGCGTATTCAAAGTTAATTATTTTTTTGCAAAATACAAAATGACATAATGAAATTACAATAAAGTTTCAATTCTTTAATTCTTAAATCAAAGAACAGCGCCGAAACCCGGAGGCCTCGGCGCTGAAGTATATTTGAGAGGATATTATTCTGCGGTCTCTTCCTTGGAGGCCTTCTCGGCGATAGCCTTGAATTCGTCGAGGCTTACGGTCTTGTCGTCGGACGCGATGGCGTTGTGCATGCTGTAGAACATCTTGCCGGCGCGCACCTCGTCGTAGATGCGCTCGCGGAAATTGTTGTCGGCGAGGAAGCGCTTGGCTGTGGACTGGGCCGTCTCGTCGTCGATGTTGTACATGCCGTACTGGGCGAACTGGCGGCGGGCCATAGCCGTGGCCTGCTGAAGGAGGTCGTCCTCAGTCACCTTCACGTCAAGAGCCTTGCATACAGCGTCGCTGATGAGCTGCCATTTGAGGCCGGGAATCATCTTCTCCATCTGCTCGTCGACGTTCTCGGCGGTGAACTGCTCGGGGTCATTGGCAAGAAGGATGCGCTTGAGAGTGTCGACGGGCAGCTTCATATCGCCGTAGGTCTTGAGCAGATAGTCCTGAGCCTCGTTGCTGAAGAGAGCCTCGCTGTTGGGGCGCAGCTGGCCTGCAATCATGTTGGTCAGAGCCTGACGGTACTCGTTCTCGTCGTGAACCTTGTCGGGGCCGAATACATTCTTGTAGAACTCCTCGCCGAGCTCGGCAGGGCGTGCGACGATAATCTCGCTGACGGTGAGCATAAAGTCGCTCTTGACCTCCGCAGCCTTTTCCTTGGTGACATGAAGCATGGAGGCAAGCTCGGCGGCGTTGTCGCCGGCAGCCTTGGCGGGATTGAACACAATCTTGTCGCCGACTTTCTTGCCGAGGAATATGGCGGCCTGCTCCTTGTCGGTGAACACAAAAGGAGCGACGATGGCGTCAAGCACCTCTATGGCGTCTTCGGCTACGAGAGGATTGCCCTCGGCATCGAGCTGACGCAGAACGCCCTTGACAAGGGCACGGTCGTCAACCTCGTCGCCCGGCACCTGAGCGCCGAACTGGTCGCGGAGGCTCTTGTCCTGCTCCTCAATCATCTTATCGTCCACGGCGATGGTGTAGAAAGGCAGAGTCACGCTCTTGTCGAGCTTGATGTCCAGCTCCGGAGCGAGCGCGATTTCGTATTCAAAGGTATAGTCCTTGTCGTTGAGATTGATTTCCTTGACATCGAGAGCCAGAGGGCTGCCAAGTGCGGCAATTTTCTCATTCTTGAGATAGTCATAAACGGCATTTGCCGACTCGCGGTTGAGGATATCGCTCTTGACCTGACGGCCGAAGAGGCGCTGCAGCTGCGCGATGCTCACATGGCCCTTGCGGAAACCGGGGATGGTGTGTGTCTGGCCGATTTTTTTCAGTTCGGCTGTAACTTTGTCCTTGTAGTCTGCCTCCTCGATACTTACGACAATTTTTGCCGAGGTGTCGCTCAAAGGCTCCTTGTTTATATTCATAACTAATTCGTGTTAATGTTTTGCTCAATTGAATTTCGGAATGCAAAGTTAATAAATTTACGCGACATAGTGTGCTTATAGCTTGAATTTTTCGTAACTTCGCAGCCAAAAGCGTCGCTATGGGCCGTCGATTGTTCCGTTTTCAGAAGTTTGCCATGACCGATGAGCATTGTGGAATGCGCATCGGCACAGATGCGGTGCTTCTCGGAGCATGGGCCGCGACCGACAATGGCATACGGCGGATAGCCGACATAGGCACCGGCTGCGGCATCATCGCTCTGATGCTGGCCCAACGGGTGCCGGAAGCCTTAGTGGAAGGCGTGGAAACAGAACCCGGAGCCTGCCGGGATGCACGCACCAATTTTGACGCGTCGCCGTGGAGAGAACGCATGGTGCTACATGAATGTTCATTTGAAAACCTTGACTGCCAGAACGGGCGTTATGACCTCATAGTGAGCAATCCTCCATTTTTCACCGAGACGCTGCATTCGCCCGACGCAGTGCGCGCCGCGGCACGTCACGCCGGAACGCTGTGCTTCCCTACCCTTGCTGCCAAATGCAGACAACTGCTGACGGCTGTCGGCCGGCTGGCCGTGGTACTTCCGGCCGACGATGATGAACCGACACTGCTTGAAGCATCGCTCAACAGGCTCTACCCGCGACGGCATTGCCGTGTGCTGACCCGTTCGGGAGAAGATGCTGTGCGAAGCCTGTGGGAGTTCGCACAGGAGGACGGCGACTGCACGGAAGAAGAGCTCATCATACGCAACGACGACATGACTTACAGCGAACGATATTGCCGGCTTACGGCTGAATTTCATCCATTTTCAAAGACATACAAATGACACGACAGATTCCCGACATACGTCCCGATGCCCTGACACTCACGGCCGGACGCCGCCTGACACTTTTTGCATGCACAGCCGTGTTGGGCTATATACTCACAGGTCTGCTGACATCGGTACTGATATATAAGTTCGGCTTTACATCGCCAAAAGTGATGCGCATAGCGGCTGTGGCTCAGGATATTTTCGCGCTCGTGACACCTGCTGTGGTGACTGCTGTCATGGTGACACGTCTTCCAGCCGAACTGCTTGAAATCCGCGGGGGCGTCCCGTGCCGGATGTGGGCAGCCGCCCTGCTGACTGTAATCGCGGCAGCACCGGCGATGAACTGGGTGATAGAATTCAATCAGAACATCAATGCGACCGGACCGCTGAGCGCGATAGTGGAAAAGCTGCGGGAGATGGAACATAATGCCGAAGCCGCCATCACCATAATGCAGGGAAACGGGACATGGGGCGACCTGCTGATGAATGTGCTGATAATAGGCATTGCAGCCGGAGTGAGCGAAGAGCTCTTTTTCAGAGGCGCGCTGCAGCGGTTGCTGTCGACCGGAGGTATGTCGGCACATGCCGCAGTATGGACCAGCGCCGTTATCTTCAGCGCATTACATCTTCAATTCTTCGGATTCATACCGAGGATGCTGCTGGGCGCCTATTTCGGCTATCTGCTGGTATGGAGCCGTTCGATATGGGTGCCGGCTGCGGCACATGCGCTGAACAACACCATATACGTGATAGCACAGTGGTATTATCAGCGAAACGGAGCGCCGGATGTGACAGTAGACAATGTGGGACTTGGAGGAACATGGCCGGTCGCCATTGTGTCGCTGGGAGTGACCGTTCTCCTTATAGTCTATCTGCGCAAGCAACGGAGGGGGTCGTTCACCCGAGCTTCTTACGGCGGAAAATAAAGTTGCGGCCGAGGTATTTCTCGCGCACTACGGGATTGGCGGCAAGCTCCTCCGACGAGCCCTGGAAGAAAATGCGTCCGTCGAAAAGCATGTAGGCGCGGTCGGTGATACTCAGCGTCTCGGGAGCGTTATGGTCGGTGATGAGTATGCCTATGTTGCGTTCCTTGAGTTTATACACTATGCTCTGAATATCTTCTACGGCGATGGGGTCAACGCCGGCGAAAGGCTCGTCAAGCATGATGAATTTCGGGTCAATTGCCAGGCAACGCGCTATCTCAGTGCGTCGGCGTTCGCCACCGCTAAGCTGGTCGCCGAGATTGTGGCGCACCTTCTGAAGGCGGAATTCCGTGAGCAGATTCTCCAGTATGACCTTCTGCTCCTCACGGGTGTGGGGCGTCATCTGCAATACGGCACGGATATTGTCCTCGACGCTCAGTTTGCGGAATACCGACGGCTCCTGGGCGAGGTAACCGATACCCTTCTGCGCACGTTTATAAACGGGGAAGCCGGTGATGTTCTCGTCGCCGAGGTAAATATTACCCTCATTGGCCTGAATAAGCCCCACCGTCATGTAGAACGTAGTGGTCTTACCGGCGCCGTTAGGGCCCAAGAGGCCGACAATCTCACCCTGGCGCACCTCGATATTGACGTGGTTCACCACAGTGCGTTTGCCATACTTTTTTACAAGATTCTCCGTGCGGAGAACAAGGTCGCCGTCATGTGCATTTCTGACAGAGGCATCAGCGTCCCCGGTAGCGGAAAACTCTACGGCAGATTCCTCATCCTTCTGTTCCGGAACCGGGAATTCCGGAGCCGGAAGCGATTCATCACCGCCGCGGCGGTCGAGTCGGAAAGAAATACCCATCGTCAGTTGTGAAGGCGGCTTTTTATATAATCCGTAAGAAGACCGATGGCCACAGTATTGCTACCGCCCTGCGGCACAATCAGGTCGGCAAAGCGCTTGCAAGGCTCGATATGCTGCAGGTGCATGGGCTTGAGAACCTCCTGATAGCGGTCAATAACCATCTGAGGCGTGCGGCCGCGTTCTATGCAGTCACGGGCGATCACGCGTATGAGACGTTCGTCGGCATCGGCGTCAACAAACACTTTCACGTCAAGCATCTTTCGCAGCTCAGGATCCGTCAGTACAAGTATGCCCTCCACCAGAACGACGTCTCGAGGTTCCACCGGGACAGTCTCGGCCTGACGGGTGCAAGAGAGATAGCTGTAGGTGGGCATCTGAATTGTCCTGCCCTGCTTCAGAAGCTCAAGGTGGCTGACAAGGAGAGGCCACTCTATGGCGTCCGGTTCGTCAAAATTGATCTTGCTGCGCAGTTCGGGGGGCACATGGCTGGAATCCTTATAATAGGAATCCTGACGGAGCACAGCCACCTCACCGGGCGACAGCGAGTTGATTATCTTGTTGACTACCGTGGTCTTACCACTGCCGGTGCCACCGGCGATACCAATTATAAGCATTTCGCGGGCCTTAAAGTAGAGTTTGTTTATTGCTGCGAATTTACGACTTTTTTTTCAGTTTGCAGCCATACGGATGTAAAAAGCTGAGAAAAGTTAAGTAACTTTGCGCTGAAATGGCTCGACTTCCCGGCATAACAATAGTGATACCCGTGCATAACCGTGCAAGGATAGTGGGCCGCACGCTCAAATCTGTGCGGGAACAGACATTGCGTCCGCTTCGGGTAATACTGGTCGACAATGGTTCTACGGATGACACACATGATGTTCTGGAACAGTGGCGATGCGAAACGGAAGGAGACCTGAATGTCAGCATAATCACCGAAACAGCTCCGGGAGCAGCCGCGGCCCGCAATGCCGGTCTTGCCCGGGTGGAGACGGAATGGACAATGTTTTTTGATTCTGACGATACAATGGCTCCGGAACATTGCCGCCGTGCTTTACGTGCCGCCGACGGCGTTGATGTCGTGGGCTGGGACGTCAGATATTATGACGGCAAGCACAAAACGGTACTCCAATTTTACACAACGGACGCGCAATATCACAATCTGTTTCACGGCTCCATGTCCACTCAGCGATACATGGCGCGTACGGAGTTGTTTCGCAACGCCGGCGGATGGAATGCATCTGTTTTATATTGGAACGATATCGAACTCGGAGCAAGGATTCTGCTAAAAAATCCCCGTATAAAGAAAATCCAAGGAACGCCGACTGTAACCATGTTTCATAGTGATGAATCCATTACGGGAACATCATACAGCAGCCGGACGGAACGGGCCGCACACGCACTCGAATGTATAGCCGGAACTCTCGGGCCGGAACGGCGACGGTGGGTGGACGTAAAACATACAATCTTCGCAGCTGACTGTGCCCGCGAAGGCTCGCAAGAAGGAGGCAAAATATACAAAGAAATTATAGCAAACAACACATCAGCCGGAATCAGACTGTTGCTGCGCGCCGTATATCTTTACAGGCAAGCAGGAGGCCGCGGTGTGGCGAGACTCATACGCATATTGCTATGAAGATATCTGTAATAGTATTAACATACAACAGCGCCAAGACAATACGACAGGCTCTGGACTCCGTTCTGTCGCAGGTATGTACGCACGATTTCGAGATTATTGCCGGCGATGACGCTTCCACCGACGGCACACAGGAAATTCTGAAAGAATATGCGTCACGCCACAAATGCATACGCCTCTTGTGTTCAAAAGATAACCACGGATTGCAAGCGAACTATTATGACTGCCTTGAGGCATGCCGCGGGGAATATATCGCAGACTGTGCGGGCGATGATTACTGGCTCGGCACTTCGCGGCTGCAACTCATGGCAGACGCTCTTGATGCGCACAGCGATGCCGGATTGGTGTACACCGACTGGATGAAAATCAACGTGCGTGACAACTCGGCTACTCTCTGCCGTCCGGCTCTGCGGCATGATTGCAACAAAGGAGAACTGCTTCCCGCGCTTCTTGCGGCAAACGGCAATCCGGCGGTAAATCTCAGCGCGGCAATGTATCGCAAGAGCGCGCTCATGCCGGCGTACAGATTGCGGCGCGACAGTCTGTTCCGCAACAAGACCTATATATGCGAAGACCTGCAGCTATTGGCGGCAATTGCAGCGGAGACATCTGCATTATACCTGGCCGGGCCATCGCTGGCCTACCGTGTAGGGCATACGGGAGCAATCACTTCTGCGGCTGACAAGCGAAAGGCCGTACACTTCGCTCTCGCATCACTGCGATTGCGAAAACAGCTGGGCGCCATTTATAATGTGGAAAATTCCATGTTCAGATATGCTGAATCCAGATTGTATTCTTATGCATTGGGTCTGGCAGTGTGCAGTAAAGACAAAACACTCATACTGGAAGTGATGGATTATTCAAAGGCTATATCACATATCAGACCGACAACCCGTCTGCGCCTGTTATGGCTGAAACTCAGAATGGCATAGTAAATATGAGTGAGAAAAGATATTCGACAGCAAAAATCGTAACAGCAATATTGTTTTTTACAGCATGCACAGGAGCAAGCATTGCGTTTTCAAACCTGACGCTTGTACCGTTCATCTGGACCACTGCAGTGGCGCTTGCCGTAGCCATACTAACGGGATTGCCTGCCGCCGGGTGGTGGAGATGGCTCACGGGGTCGCAGCATCGTCTGCCGAACTTTTTATGCCATATGGTATGCATGGGAATTACATTACTCACTATGTTTTATACATTAAACTATTGTTGTGCTGATGATGCCACAGCTCATCATGAGGAGGCTACAGTAGTGAGGAAATACACCCAGACGCGCTACAAGTCACGCCGGATAAGGCGTAATATTTATGGCAGAGGAGAGCCATACACAGTATATTGCATAGACTTGCGCTACGCTTGCGGCATTGAGAAGCGTAAGGAATTGAATGCAGCGAGCTATCGTCGAACACATACGGGCGATATGATAGACGTAAGCGTCAGACGCGGATTATTCGGCATCAATGTCGTAAAATAAAAATACAGAGTGACGATTTATTATACTATGACAAGACGAACATACAGAAAATCGAGCCCGAGCAGAACCAGGCACAGAAAACGGACGGCGCGTGCAACCGCTATTGTGATTATTGTGGGAGTGCTTCTTGTGTCGGCGATGTACAGCGCCATAAAGCAACAGAATGCAGATGCGACGGGAGACAAACGGCTGCCCTACCCCTATGACGGCCTTTACCGCGTGGAAATGCCGGCCGGTAATCCACAAGAAATTGTGGACTATCCCGGATTCACAGTGAACTTCAACGCGGAATTGCATATTCCCAATTACGTGGTGTGGGAACTTACAGCCGCAGAGTGTGACGGAACGGAAAAACGCCTCGGCAACTTTTTCAAGGACGAAAATGTCGCCGGTTGCGCGGACTTGCAGGACTATAAAAAGTCGGGATATACCCGCGGACACATGGCGCCCGCAGCCGATATGAAATGGAGCGCCGAAGCCATGCGGGCGTCAAATAATCTGACAAACATATGTCCGCAGGCCGCTGCCATGAACAGCGGAGCATGGAGTACTCTTGAAGACAATTGCCGTTCATGGGCACGGCGCGACAGTGCACTCGTAATCATTACGGGGCCTGTACTGACCGACCGTATGCCTCTGCATATCGGGCGTAATCATGTGGCAGTGCCCGAACGATTCTTTAAGGTGGTATTTGCTCCATTTGCAAACCCTCCGCGCGGCATCGGTTTTATTATGCCTAACAGACGTGTGCAAGGCGGCGTGCAGAACCACGCGGTAAGCATCGACCAGGTGGAAGAAGTGACCGGTTATGATTTTTTCAGCATATTGCCTGACGAACTTGAGACGGAGATCGAAAGCCAATGCTCTTATCCTAAATGGCAAACATTGAAATGAAAATGGTAAATACTGACGATACGATCTGCGCAATATCCACACCTCCGGGCATAGGAGGAATCGCTGTGGCCCGAGTGACAGGGCCGGATGCAATAATCATTGCGCAGAAAATATGGAGAGGCAAGCATAGTCTGGACGCAACGCCCTCGCATATGTGCCGTGTAGGTACGGTGCTTGATTCTCATAAAGAAGAATTAGATCAGGCCGTGGCGACCGTATTCCGTGCGCCCCACTCATTCACGGGCCAGGATACAGTGGAATTCAGCGTACACGGGTCCAGATGGGTACAACAGGAACTAATCGCGTCGCTGATTTCGGCCGGCGCACGGTTGGCTGAAGCAGGAGAATTCACCCGCAGGGCATTCGTGTCGGGACACCTCGACCTCGCGCAGGCTGAAGGCATAGCCGATGTAATCGCCTCGACATCGCGTGCAGCACAGCGCGTTGCCTTGAACCAGATGCGCGGAGGTTTTTCAAAACGCTTGCAGGAACTACGGGCTACTCTACTGGAACTGGCTTCTCTGCTTGAGCTGGAACTTGACTTCAGCGAAGAAGACGTAACCTTCGCCTCTCGTAACAAGCTGATGGAACTGACGCGCGAAGTACGCGACACGACAAACCGTCTTGCAAAAGGATTCGCAACCGGCACGGCCATACGCGAAGGCATACCGGTAGCCATAGTCGGAGCTACCAATGCCGGAAAATCGTCGTTACTGAATGCGCTGGTTCAAGACGACCGGGCCATTGTAAGCGACATACATGGCACGACACGCGACATCATCGAGGACCGGATAATACTCGGTGACTATAGCCTGCGCCTTATGGATACCGCAGGTATGCGCAAGACCAGCGATCCGATAGAGACACTCGGCATAGAACGCTCGTTGCAAGCAATGAATGGCGCGTCACTGATACTGCTGGTGATCGACTCTTCTGCTCCGGTAGATCAAGAAACCGTCTGCAGTGTGCATAAGGCCTTGAGATCCAACACTGACATTCGTTTGATTATAGTATTAAACAAAATTGATTTGGGCGTACACGCGGATTTGCCCTTATCGGAATTTAACGATGTGCCGCAAATCCGGCTAAGTGCCACATCCGGCGAAGGATTAAACGAATTGCGCAAAGCAATGCTCTCGACCATCGACAATATAGTAACGGCGACTGCAAGCGGCGATACAATCGTTACGAATGCACGCCATTATGCATGTCTGATTGAAGCCAATGAAGCCGCCGACCGTGCACTTCAGGCTCTTGAATGTAACATTCCCGCGGACCTGATCGCGGAAGATATCCGTCAATGCATCTCCGCCCTGGGAGCCATAACAGGCACAATTTCCACCCCGGAAATACTCTCAACTATATTTTCGAGGTTCTGCATCGGCAAGTGACGACTATTTTTCTGTGAAAATATAAAAGCATACAGACAGCACTCGCAAGAACTTATACACCAGGTATTCCAGCACAATAGCAAGTTATTGGCAAATAAGTATTTTTCGCTAAAAGTGCATACTTATACTAAATAAATGCTAACTTTGCACTAAGGATATACTAAATTTCCAATGTCTATAAAAGGAGCCAATAGATGTCTGTACATATCGGATTTCAGAACCTTCGTTGAAGCCGATCCGTATTCAATTTTGGGACGCATCCACGATGCGTTTCATGGACAAGTGTTGACTACGACAGATGAGGCTTGGTTAGGTGAAATCCTTCTTTTGCAAAGTGTTCTTTTACCTTGGAAAGATGAAGAGGCGGAGATTATATTTGAGTATAACATCCCTCGCCTTGGTAAACGTATAGATGTAGTTTTACTTTTAAGGGGAATGATCTTCTGTCTTGAATTCAAGATCGGGCAGAAAGATACGTTGCAGTCAGATGTAGAACAAGTGATGGACTATGCTCTTGACTTAAAGAATTTTCATCGCTATAGCCACGACCGGATTATTGTTCCCATTTTAATTCCGACAAAACATGCGTCATCATCAAGTATTTTTACGCCATCGGTTTATAGCGACTCAATATTCAATCCACTGATTACCGGTGCCGGCGGATTGCAAGAAATTATTCAAGACGTTTTGCGACATGTTAATGCAACTACTCCGAGTTCAATAAAGAATTGGATTATTAGTCCATACACCCCCACTCCTACTATCATTGAAGCAGCACGTTCTCTTTATGAAAATCATTCCGTTGAGGACATAACTCGACACGAAGCAGACAAAGTGACTACCGATACTACTATCGCGTATATACTTGAAGTAATCAATCACTCTAAGAAAGAAGGAGAAAAAAGCATTTGCTTTGTTACCGGTGTTCCCGGCGCGGGGAAAACTCTGGTTGGTCTCGATGTTGCTGTCAAGCAATCCTATCAATTCGATGGTTCGTTCAATGAGGAAGATGGCGCAGTTTACCTTTCAGGCAATGGTCCTCTTGTCGCTGTACTGACAGAAGCTCTTGCACGAGACAATTATACGAAATCACGAGAAAATGGCGACGATAAAAAACTTTCGGATTCTCGTCGTGAAGTAAGCAAGTTCATCCAGATTATCCATCGCTACAGGGATAATATGCTTGCTAAGATAAAGAATCCAGTAGCAGATGGTAAACTCGAAATCGATCCCGAAAAAGCCATAAAACTTCAGCAATGTGGATATGGCGAAGTAGAACATGTTGCAATATTCGATGAAGCACAACGAGCCTGGACCCACAAGCGCATTGCGGACTATCTGAAACGAGGAGGTACATACGGGAACAAACTTAAAGTCGCCAATTTCCCGATGTCAGAGGCTGCATTTCTTATTTGGTCACTCGACCAGAGGGAAGATTGGGCAACGATTGTTTGCCTTATAGGCGGAGGGCAGGAAATAAATACCGGTGAAGGCGGCATTTCAGAATGGATTACTGCCCTCAAGGACAGATTCCCTCATTGGAAAATATATATTTCCGATAAACTTACCGAACCGGAATATGCCGAAGGAAAGGTAAACGAACTTCTTGAACATAATCCGAACGTTAAATTTTCGGATAAACTGCATCTCGGAGTGAGCCTACGCTCATTCAGAGCTGAAAGACTTTCAGCATTTGTTCATTCCTTGCTATCATTTGATCCGAATGCTGCTGAGTTATATAAAGACGTCGTTAGTCACTGCTATCCGATAGTACTCACTCGCAGTATGGATAAAGCCCGCGAGTGGCTTAGACAACAAGCGAGAGGCACGCAACAAACAGGCATACTTATTTCAAAAGTTTCCGCCCGTTTTAAACCCTTAGCTGTTCATGTTCTGCCTCAAGGCGAAGACAACGCCGTACACTGGTTCCTTGAGGATAAAACAGATGTAAGATCATCCAACTATCTTGAAGAGGCAGCCACCGAAATACAGGTTCAGGGGCTTGAAGTGGATTTCGCATGTGTGTTATGGGATGCAGACATGCGTTATGATAATAATAAATGGACATTTTGGAAATTTAACGGCCGAACCCAGTGGACACCTGAGAAAAACATTGAGACACAGAAATATATGCTCAATGCATATCGGGTGCTTCTCACCCGTGCTCGTCAGGGGATGGTTATCTGTGTTCCAGAAGGAAATGGACGGAAAACCCCGGAAGGTTTTCCTGAAGATTCAACACGCTTGCCGGTTTACTATGATTACACTTACAGATACTTCAAAGCTCTTGGAATGAAGGAATTATAATGTTTCTTTGTGAAAAGATGCCAAAGAAGTTTGAGATACGAAATAGAAATGAATCCTGAAAATCATATCATATTAATCAATGGTGTGGATAAGACGTTTCAAGTTGAATCAATTCGACTTGACGGTCATCAGTATGCAATTAAATTTCAGAATTCTGACAAGACTTATTCTTATTCAAGAAAAAATGTGTTTTGGTTGACCAATCCATTGACACTCAATATCGAGAACTGCCACATTTATGCGGATGGTAGGCGACAAAATAATGTTATGTCAATTCATCTGTTCGTTGGAGATACAGAAAAATATTACGCCATAAAGTTCACAAATGGTTTCATTCGGCACTTTATGGGGAACGCTGTAGACATTAAAAGATCTTGTATAGTCGGTAAAGCGGCAGCAGTATTCAATTACATGCATCAATGTGCCGGAATTAACACTCTCGGTGCCAATGAAGAAGATGGAACTTCGGAAGGAATTTTGCCTGCTATATATGCAAAGATTGACTTTGTAGATGAGGAAACGGCAGCCGCTGTTTATCTGGATTCTCGGCTTGGAATAAAGAAAAATAAGACTGGTACGATACTGTTCCCATTTGGATGCAATGCCAGTCAGCTAAGAGCTGTAAAAGCAGCCCTATCGAACCAAATAAGTGTCATCCAGGGGCCTCCGGGAACCGGTAAGACTCAAACCATTCTTAATATCATCGCCAACCTACTTGTGGAGGGCAAGTCGATATTGGTTGTTTCTAACAATAACTCTGCCACAGAGAATGTTTTGGAGAAACTTAGTAAAAACGGCCTTGGCTTCCTTGTGGCGCCATTGGGCAATAAAGAGAATAAGGAGGCCTTCATTGCCAACCAACCATCTCTGAATCCGGAACTGACTTCATGGAGTAAAAATGGCATAGAATTGAAGCGCGCTTCTTCAGAAGTGAAAGCCAGTCTTGAAAATGTTGAGTCCATTTTTGAGATGCAGGAAAGGTTAGCCACCTGCCGGCAAGAACTGGCTGAAATCGAAGTGGAAAAGGCACATTACAAAAAGGAATATGCCGG
>ENA-UOJO01001604-UOJO01001604.1-human-gut-metagenome-genome-assembly--contig:-P57-NODE-1604-length-27826-cov-60.149436_pt1 | contig 27826 bp, 23 predicted proteins | sample MGYA00242351_ERZ723898 | MGnify/ENA metagenome assembly ERZ723898 | reverse complement strand
CCAACGATCAGGCGGTCAAAGTCTGCCAGAAGCAGCGGATGTTCCTCGCTCTGGTAGATGGCATTTGCACGGCGTACCTTCAGGCCAGTTGCTTCGGTAAATCGCTGCGCCACATACTCTTCCAGATCGCGGCCCTGCCGCATAGCTTCATTGTCGATGTTTTCAACGGTATCGCTAATTTTATCGTGGTACACCTGAAATGCAGAGCGATAGGGATTCAGGCCAAGAATGGCACCAGCATCTGTGCCGGTAATGCCGCATTTGCGATAGCGGAGCCAATCTTCTTTGGATAAGTTCCGTGTAGATACAAGTCGTTTCATGCAATGTTCAACCTCACTTTCATCTGTTCTTCTGCAATGGAGAAATCGCATTCCACCAAGTCTTTGATAATGGTGGAAAACTCATCCACCAAGGTGCGGTCATCATCCAGCCATAGGGCATACAGGAAATCCAGAACGTTCCGCTGCACCCGGAGATGGTTCCAGAAACGCTCGTCTATCTGCTTTTCGGTGTCCAGCGTAATCAAGGCACTGACAATGGTGCTTTTCATCGTGATCTCGTATGCCGTGGTGCAAGTTGGCTTTGGAAAATCGGCTTCAATGCTGTTCAGGAACTCAGGAAACTCCCGGACAGCCCGGTTGCTCACATCGTTCATAAATCCTCCTTTATGCTGCTGCCAGCACCATCTTGTAGGCTTTGTCAATCATGGGATTGCCCTCTGCGGTGCGCAGGAATAGATTTTCGTTGTAGTTGCGAGTTTTACGGATGGGATCTGCATGGGTGGCAAAGTCGGAAACAGCGTTCACGAACCGTCAGCCATTCTTACCGACCCACTCCAGATCGGGTGCATTATAATAGCGAGCCTTCAAATCTTCCTGCAAGCGCAGGTTATTCTTCCGCTGGCCATCAGTCAGGTCTTCGGTGATGGGGAAGAACTCATTGATGAGCTCCTGCACCTTACGGTCAGACAGCTTGATGGTCGTCAACTCATGGATGCCTTTGCCCAGCTCCCCCATGTAGCTGTTGGCAAGCTGTAAGGTTTCACGGGCATCCTGCACCCGGAGCAGAACGTTTTCGGTATGGCGGGCAGTCCAGATGCGCTTTGCACTGCCCAGAGCCAGATTCAAAGTGTTCTGGCAGACTACACGAACCGGGGTCATGGCTACTTTCACACCAGAACTGCCATCGTGACTGTTGAAGAACACAAGATAAGGGGTCACTTCGTCTCCTGCGATAATGTACTTCTCCGGCAGCTTTGCCAGCATCCAGACTTTTTTGCCGCCCTGCAAAGAGCCAGCAGTTTCATAAGTAACGCCCTCACCCAGCAGGTCATCGGTGAACTGAAATGCTTCTTCGTTCTGCACAATGCGGTAGCGGTCAGATACCACGCCCAGAACAGCATCATCGGTGCTGCGGACATTCGCCCGATAGCCGGGGATCATAGCACCTGTACCAGAATAGATATTGCGGCTTTCCACCTGCCAGTCTAGACCAGCCAATTCCAGAGCTTCCCGACTTGCAGGGGCATCCATCACGATACGGCCAAGACCGTGCCAAGGGGTTTCACGGACAGAGAACATGGTTTCAACATTTGCGGACATAATCTTTACCTCCAAAATTTTTGATTGTCTTATTTCTTTTCGATTTGATGAGCCGTCCAGACAATGATTTTCGCAGCACCTTTTCCGACTGCTTTCATCACCTCCACCAATACTTTTTCAAAGATTTCAGCCATTGATTTTTCCTCCGTTTTTCTGTAAAATCAAAGACCAGTAAGCTGACGTGGTTGCTTACTGGTCTTTCTATCCAAGGGTATAATATATCATTATATCTGCTTCAGATACGCCTAACTTGTACCAAGTGTGTCCACTGTGTCAGTGTTTTTGCGAATCAGTCTTATGTTTTCGTGTCTTTCAGGTGTTTTATGGGGGGAGATATAAGGATATACTAAAACTTGTTTTGAAATTCTCTGACACAACCGGCACAGCTGACATAGCCTCCTACTTCTGCGTTTTCGACCAGATTCCCACAACCACCGTGAGATCCTGCCATTCATTTTTGCGGATTCCCTGATTTCGGGATGCCTTAAAAGCCTTTGCCTCCTCAAAGGAAATCGAAAAGCGTGCCATCTCTACAAAGCCATCCATCGTATATGCTGCGGCGTTTCTCGCCTGTACCTCTGACATCTGAAAGTCGAGTGCCCAGCGAAATTCTTCATTTGTCAAGGGCGTAATCTGCGCCACACAGCTGTTGATAAGCTCCCGATCAACATCGTTCTTTGATGCCAGCTGCCATTCATCCAGCTTCTGCGAGATCAGATTCATGTCCAGCGCTCCACTGCGTTCATCCTCCTGTTCTACGCTCTCATACTGGGATTGCAGCTCTGCGATCTGGTTGTCTAAGCCTTTGCGACGTTCCATAAGTTCCTGTTTGGTGATGATGCCGTCTGCACACAGGTCAATATACTTGTCCAGCCGCTCTCTCTGCTTAGCGATGCTCTTTTCCAGCATTGCCTTTCTGGAAATACGAACCGTCTTTTCCTCTGCCATGCAGCGGCTCAGGATTTTATAGACCTCTTTGACTGTCTTTCCCTTGTCAAAGGTAAGATGTTCAAACACCTTTGCTGCCATCAAATCCAGCTTCCACTCACTGCTGGCCTTGATTTGGCAGCTGATGCTCAAATCAAGGCCATGTTCCTGCAAGTAGCTGATGCTCGGCCTGCGTGTACGGCGGTATACATATTTCCGTTGTTTTTCTGATTTTGTGGCAAAAAAAATGGCGGTCAAACAATGACCGCCATTTTTCCTTGCAGATATTGTAATTTTATTGTTTCTTTAAATATTCGTGAAGTTCCTTTGCCTTCTTCAGAATGTCAGCAAGTTCAATATCTTCCGGCAGCGTTTCCTCAAGTACAATCTGCTTGTAATATTCCACAATATGTGCTGCTGAAAAATTCTCAAATGTCTGGACTTCTGGCAGCCACTTATAACCGTTCTTATCTACAAATAGCGGCTGTAAAGTATGGTGCTTGCTATCACCGGCATTGCCGAACGCAAAAACTTTTTATAGGTAATTTTCTGTAAGATGTGCTGTGCATAGTGCAAAGCACCGTTGACGGCATAATCTGTTGTTGCCTGCACAGTCATAGAAATAGTGCCGTCCGCTTCTTTTAAGCAGAGGTTCGCACGGTCTGCCTTATCTTCCATTACAAGGACAAAATCACCCACAACCGCCGTATATTCTGGAAATCCTGCCTTGCCTGCTTTTTGTTTGCGCTTTTTTCCGTAAAATGCAGGCAGGCTCATGGTCGGAATACCCGCCCTTCCGCCCGCTCTCCTACATACAAAAGCCGCCCCGGCTTCCTGTTACGGAAACCGGGGCGGTTCGTTTGCTTTATTTGTGCTTTTTCAAGCGCTCACGCAATCACTTGCGGGGGTTCTTGATCGCAGCCTGAGCGGCAGCCAGACGTGCGATGGGCACACGGAAGGGAGAGCAGCTGACGTAGTCCAGGCCGACGTTGTGGCAGAACTCCACGCTCGTGGGGTCGCCGCCGTGCTCGCCGCAGATGCCCAGGCCCAGGTCGGGGCGGGTCTCACGGCCGTCATGTGCAGCCATCTTGACCAGCTTGCCGACGCCGATCTGATCCAGGTGCTGGAACGGATCGCTCTCGTAGATCTTGTTCTCGTAGTATGCGCCCAGGAACTTGGCAGCGTCATCACGGCTGAAGCCGAAGGTCATCTGGGTCAGGTCGTTGGTGCCGAAGCTGAAGAACTCAGCTTCCTTGGCGATCTCGCCGGCAGTCAGGGCTGCACGGGGGATCTCGATCATGGTACCGACCTGATACTTCATGTCAACGCCGGCAGCAGCGATCAGCTCGTCAGCAACCTTGACCACAACGTCCTTGACGAACTTCAGCTCCTTGACCTCGCCAACCAGCGGGATCATGATGTGCGGGGTGATCATGTAGCCGGTCTCAGCTGAGACGTTCAGGGCAGCCTTGATCACAGCGCGGGTCTGCATAGCAGCGATCTCGGGATAGGTAACAGCCAGACGGCAGCCACGGTGACCCATCATGGGGTTGAACTCGTGCAGAGATGCAACGACGTTCTTCAGGTCATCGAAGGTCATGCCCATGTCGGCAGCCAGCTCCTTGATGTCCTCGTCCTTGGTGGGCAGGAACTCGTGCAGAGGGGGATCCAGGTAGCGGATGGTCATCGGGCGCTCACCCATGATGCGGTACATGGCCTCGAAGTCACCCTGCTGGAACGGCTCGACCTTGGCCAGAGCAGCCTCGCGCTCTTCCACGGTACGGGCGCAGATCATCTCACGGACAGCCTTGATGCGGTCCTCGGCGAAGAACATGTGCTCGGTACGGCACAGGCCGATGCCCTCAGCACCCAGGTCAACTGCCTGCTGTGCGTCACGCGGGTTATCAGCGTTGGTCATGACCAGCAGCTGACGTGCTGCGTCTGCCCAGCCCATGAAGCGGTTGAAGTTCTTGTTGCCGGTAGCGGCCACGGTAGCGACCTGCTCGCCGTAGATGTTGCCGGTGGAGCCGTCGATGGAGATCCAGTCGCCCTCAACGAACTTGTGGCCGTTGATCTCGAAGGTCTTGGCCTCCTCATCGATCTTGACCTCGTTGTCGTTGCCGCAGCCGGAGACACAGCAGGTGCCCATACCACGGGCAACAACGGCTGCGTGGCTGGTCATGCCGCCGCGGACGGTCAGGATGCCCTGAGACACCTGCATGCCGACGATGTCCTCGGGAGAGGTCTCCAGACGGACCAGAACGACCTTCTTCATCTTGCCGGACTTGACCATCTCCTCAGCCTCTTCGGCGGTGAAGACGATCTGGCCGCAGGCAGAACCGGGAGAAGCTGCCAGACCCTTGCCGACGACCTCTGCAGCCTTCAGGGCAGCAGCGTCGAACTGGGGATGCAGCAGGGTATCCAGCTGCTTGGGCTCCACGCGCAGGACAGCCTCCTGCTCGGTGATCATGCCCTCGTCCACCAGGTCGCATGCGATCTGCAGAGCAGCCTGAGCGGTACGCTTGCCGTTACGGGTCTGCAGCATATACAGGTGGCCGTCCTCAATGGTGAACTCCATATCCTGCATATCGCGGAAGTAGTTCTCCAGACGGGTTGCGATCTCAACGAACTGATCGTACACCTCAGGCATCTGATCCTTCAGGTGGCTGATGGGAGAAGGAGTGCGCACGCCGGCAACAACGTCCTCGCCCTGTGCATTGATCAGGTACTCGCCCATCAGCTTCTTAGCGCCGGTGGCGGGGTCACGGGTGAATGCAACGCCGGTGCCGGAACGGTCGCCGGAGTTGCCGAATGCCATCTGCTGCACGTTGACAGCGGTGCCCCACTCGTAGGGGATCTCGTTCATCTTGCGGTAAACGTTTGCACGGGGGTTGTCCCAGCTGCGGAACACAGCCTTGACAGCCTCGATCAGCTGATCGCGGGGATCCTGCGGGAAGGGACGGCCTTCGTTCTCCTCGTAGATCTTCTTGAAGGTGCCGACCAGTTCCTTCAGGTCGTCAGCAGTCAGGTCCACGTCGTTCTTGACGCCCTTGGCTTCCTTCATCTTGTCGATCTCGACCTCGAACAGGCTCTTCGGGACCATCATAACGACGTCCGCGAACATCTGCACAAAGCGGCGGTAGCAGTCGTATGCAAAACGGGCGTTGCCGGTCTTCTTTGCCAGACCCTCAACAGCCTCATCGTTCAGGCCCAGGTTCAGGATGGTGTCCATCATGCCGGGCATGGACTGACGTGCGCCGGAACGGACGGAGACCAGCAGGGGGTTCTCGTTATCGCCGAAGGTCTTGCCGGTGATCTTCTCCAGGCCCTTGACGTGCTCGAAGATGTCAGCGGTGATCGCATCGTTGATCTGACGGCCGTCTGCATAATACTGGGTGCAGGCATCCGTGGTGATGGTAAAGCCCTGGGGAACCGGCATACCGGCGGCAGTCATCTCTGCCAGACCGGCGCCCTTGCCGCCCAGAGTATTCTTCATGGTGACCTTGTCGCCGCCGAAAGCATCATTGCCTTCGCTGAAGTAGTACAGATACTTTTTGCTCATGCGTTGTTTACCTCCCATAGTTGGCCGCTGCATTCCATACACCGCGGCCTCATCGCTTGCCATTTTTCTTTCAACCGATGAACATTGTTTCGTGGATGCTAAACTATTATACCAAAAAATCCAAGGGTTGCCACCATGCAAAATCCCGAATTTGTTTGGTGTTTTTTATGCAAATCACTTGAATTTTACCAAGTTTTCCGGTAATATAAAATGGGAGAAAGTTCGAGAGGTTTTTCTTTTTCTGACGCGATTTCTTCGTCTGTTGGATACAACTTTCCATCCCTGAAACTTCAAACATTCTTTTTGTCGGTACAAAGCTCCTGCTGCATCCGCATCCGGGTGCACCGGGCCGCATCGTCCCGCGGGAGCCGTACCGGAAGGGAGCTCCTGAACCATGGAAAAATGTGTTTCTTCCGCTGCACTGGATGCAGCGCGTACCCGTCTGGACGCCGCCGAGGCCGCCCGTGAAACGATCCTGCTGCAGCACATCGCCAACGGCGTGATCATCGACAGCCGCACCGTGCAGATCGCACCCGACGTGCAGATCGCACCGGGGGCCGTCATCCTGGCCGGCACCATCCTGCGGGGCCATACCATCATTGGGGCAGGCTGCATCATCGGCCCCAACACCCTCATCGAGGACAGCATCGTGGACGAGGGCACCACCGTCAACGCCAGCCAGGTCTACGGCAGCCACCTGGGCCCTCACAACAACATCGGCCCCTTCACCCATGTGCGGGTGAACACGGTCACCGATTACGGTGTGCATCTGGGTGCCTATGTGGAGACCAAGAATTCCAACTTTGCCCGGGGCAACACGGTGAGCCACCTGACCTACATCGGCGACAGCGACGTGGGCAAGTACTGCAACTTCGGCTGCGGCACCGTCACCTGCAACTACGACGGTAAGGACAAGTTCCGCACCACCATCGGGGACTACTGCTTCATCGGCTGCAACACCAACCTTGTGGCCCCGGTCAAGGTGGGCGACGGTGCCTACACTGCCGCCGGCAGCACCATCACTCAGGATGTGCCCGCACAGGCGCTGGGCATCGCCCGGAAGCGCCAGACCAATCTGGAGGGCTGGGCTGAACCGAAGATGGAAGCCTACATCGCCAAGAAGCAGAAGCTGGAAGCCGACCAAAATAAGTGATAATTTGATTTTCTTCTGGGAGGGCAACTCGTATGAAGTCTGAGACGTTCCGTAAGCAGGCCCTGAGCCTGATCATCTTTTTCGTGGCCATTGCGGCGGTGTTCGCGCTCACCCGCCTGCGCAGCGACCCCGCCGGGAAGCAGGCGCAGACCATCCTGACCCTGCTGCTTTCCAGCTCCGATGCCGTGGAACCGGCGGCGGACGATTCCTACACCGCCAGCGAGCCGGGCCTTGTGCAGGTGGATGACGGCGGCTTTGCGGCTTTCTATCAGGCACAGTTCGGGGATTGCATGACGCAACAGTGTCTGGAAAAGCTCCTTGCGAACCGTCTGCCCACCCGCATTGCCTCGCTTTCCGGCCAGCCCGCGGGGCTCACCCTGCAAAAGCGCTCCGGTGCCGACCACTGCTATGATTTTTCCGCAGACCTGCAGGCCGCCGACGGAACCACCACGGCCAGCGTCACCGGCACCATCACCATGGTAAAAGAGGATGGCGCGTGGAAGGCCTCTGACCTCACCCTGGACCTGTAAGAATCCCTTTTGCCCTCGAGCCCTACGGCCCGGGGGCATTTTTTGCTTATAATGTATATCTTTTTGCGTCCGGCCATGTTATACTTAGATGTTGTATCACACTATTTTCAAGAAAAGGTACTATCATATCATGAATGCAAACGACATCTGGCTGATCGTTGGTCTGGGGAACCCCGAGGCCAAATACGACGGCTCCCGGCACAACGCCGGTTTTGCCGCCCTGGACTACCTGGCAGGCAAGTGGGGCATCTCCGTCAACAAGACCAAGTTCCAGGGCCTGTGGGGCCAGGGCGAGGTAGAGGGCCACAAGGTGGTGCTGCTGAAGCCCCTGACCTACATGAACCTTTCCGGGGACTCCATTGCCCCCTTGGCAGGGTTCTTCAAGATCCCGGCGGACCATGTAGTGGTGCTGTGCGACGACATCACCCAGAACCCCGGCAAGCTGCGCATCCGGCCTTCCGGCTCGGCAGGCGGCCACAACGGCCTGAAGAGCATCATCGCCCGGCTGGGCGGCGACGGCTTTCCCCGCATCCGCATCGGTGTGGGAGCCAAGCCCCGCCCGGACTACGACCTGGCGGATTGGGTGCTGGGCAAATTTCCGGCCGAGGACGCCAAGGCTCTAGCGGACCGCTGCCCGGACATCGAAGCTGCCGCCAAGCTCATCATGGACGGCAAGCTGGGGCTGGCACAGAGCAAGTACAACGGGTAAGGACCTCATTTAAACTGCCCTCCGCTTGCGCTCTGGGCATTTTCAGCTGAATTTTATTTTTATTGTTCGTGTTTGTCGCGGCCTGCGGGCCGCTCCAAACACATTTTCACCGAGTGGGGCAGCACTGGCGAACTGCATTTCTGTTCTTTGATGCATTTTGATGTCACGACCCCTCTCGTGAAAAAGCAGCAGAGAAAAGCCCGCAGGCTTTTCTCTGCTGCAAATAAAAATAATCATTCCTCTGCCATTGCCAAAGCGAATGCGGCGGCAATTTCAAATGGTCATCTCAACAGGAAAGGAGGTTTTCCATGTACGAAGCCCTGTTGAAAGCGACCCAGGAATACCAGAAGATCGCGGCCAGCTTTGCAAAGCCCGGCCCGGCAGCGCTGTTCGGTCTGCCCCCGGCAGGCCGGGCCCTGCTGTATGCCGCTTTGCAGAAGGATCTGGGCCGGGTGCTCTGCATCGTGACCCCGGGCGAAGCCGAGGCCACCCACTTTGCGGATGACCTCAAGGCGCTGGGCCTTGCCGCGGCGGTGTTCCCGCCCCGGGACTTCATGCTGCGCCCGGTGGAGGGTGCCGGGCGCGAATACGAGTATCGCCGCCTTTCGGTGCTGGGTGCATTGGCGGGCGGGCGGCTGCAGGCCGTGTGCGTCCCTGCCGAAGCCCTGTTGCAGTACACGGTGCCCCGTGATGAATTCCTGAAAAACACCCTCACCCTCAAGCCCGGCATGGTGTACAACCGCGAAGCGCTGGTGGCCCGGCTGTTTGCCGCCGGGTATGTGCGCCGCAGTCAGGTGGACGGCCCCGGCCAGTTCAGCGTGCGCGGCGATATCGTGGACATCTATGCCCCGGATATGCGCCAGCCTGCCCGTGTGGAATACTGGGACGATGAGATCGACTCCATGGCCTCCTTTGACCTGCTGACCCAGCGGCGGGACGGCGCACTGGAAAAGATCTACCTTTCCCCTGCCCGCGAGGTGTTGTTCGGCAGCACCGAAGAGACTGCCGAGGCCCTGCGTGCCGCTGTGAAAAAGGCCCGCGGCAAACACCGCACCGCGCTGGAAAAGGCCACCGAAGCCGACCTGTCCCAGCTGGACTCCGGCCTGATGCCGGAAGCCATGGACAAGTATTACGGCATCCGCTACCCGGAACCGGCCACCCTGCTGGATCATCTGGACGCGCCCCTGTTCATTCTGGACGAGGTGGGCGGCATCCGCGATGCCCAGAAGGCTACCGAATTCCGCCGCAGCGAGGAGCTGACCGGCCTGCTGGAAGAGGGCGTGCTCTGCCCCGGGCTGGATGTGCTGTACCAGACCATGGACGATCTGGTCATCGCCGCCCAGAAGCAGAGCACCCTGCTGTGCGAGAACTTTCTGCGCGGCATGAACGAGTTCAAACTGAAAGACCTCATCAATGCCGAGGCCTTTGCGGCCCCCAATTGGAACGGCGACCTGGCCTCCCTGCGGGAGGACCTGGACCAGCTCCTTGCACAGGGGTACGCCATCACCCTGTTTTCCGGCACCCCCAAGGGTGCCGCTGCCCTCACCCGTGACCTGGCCGACAAGGGCTACTCGGTGAGCATGAGCCGGGATGTGCGCCCCGCCAAGGGCATCGTACAGGTGCTGCCGGGCCATCTGACCGCCGGGTGCACCTTCCCGTTTGCTCACGCGGCCGTGCTCTCGTCCCGCCGGCATGGTCTGGACGAAGAGACCGCCGCCGAAACCAAAAAGCGCAAAAAGAATAAGAATGCCCTGTCCAGCCTTTCCGATATCAAGCCCGGCGACTATGTGGTGCACCAGAGCCACGGCATCGGCATGTATGCGGGCATCCAGCGGCTGGAAGTGCAGGGTGCCATCAAGGATTACCTCAAGGTGCAGTATTCCGGCTCCGACGTGCTGTATGTGCCCGTCACCCAGCTGGACCTGCTGAGCCGCTACACCGCCCCCGGCGACGAAGAAAAGGTCAAGTTGGCCAAACTGGGCGGTGCCGAGTGGCAGCGCACCCGTGCCAAGGTCAAAAAGGCCACCGAGGAGATGGCGCAGGAGCTCATCGAGCTGTATGCCCGCCGTCGGCAGGCCACCGGCTACGCCTTCCCGCCCGACGGCGACTGGCAGCGGGACTTTGAGACCCGTTTCGACTACGACGAGACGGACGATCAGCTCAACGCCACCGCCGAGATCAAACAGGACATGGAAAAGGGGTACCCCATGGACCGGCTGCTCTGCGGCGACGTGGGCGTGGGCAAGACCGAAGTAGCCCTGCGGGCCGCCTTCAAGTGCGTGATGGGCGGTAAGCAGTGCGCCATTCTGGCCCCCACCACCCTGCTGGCCTGGCAGCACTACAACACCATCCTTTCCCGCATGGAGGCCTTCCCCGTGAAGGTGGAGATGATGTCCCGCTTCCGCACCGCCAAGCAGCAAAAGGAGACCCTCCGGGGCCTGCAGTCCGGCAGCGTGGATATCGTGGTGGGCACCCATCGGCTGCTGTCCAAGGATGTGCGGTTCCACGACCTGGGCCTTGTGATCATCGACGAGGAACAGCGCTTCGGCGTCAAGCACAAGGAAAAGCTCAAGGAGAACTTCATCGGGGTGGACATGCTCACCCTGTCGGCCACCCCCATCCCCCGCACCCTGAACATGGCCATGAGCGGCATCCGGGACCTTTCCACCATCGAGCAGCCGCCCATTGAGCGCCAGCCCGTGGAGACCTTTGTGCTGGAGTACAACGACGTGATCTTGGCCGAGGCCATGAAAAAGGAGCTGGCCCGCGGCGGGCAGGTGTATTACCTGCACAACCGGGTGGACAACATCGAGGCCTGTGCCGCCCATGTGAGCCAGATGGTGCCCGGTGCCCGGGTGGGCATTGCCCACGGCAAGATGACCGAGGAGGAGCTGAACCCCGTGTGGCAGCACCTGCTCAACGGCGAGATCGACATTCTGGTGTGCACTACCCTGATCGAGACCGGCATCGACGTGCGCAACTGCAATACCCTCATCATCGAGGACGCCGACCGCATGGGTCTGGCTCAGCTGTACCAGATCCGGGGTCGGGTGGGCCGCAGCGGCCGCAAGGCCTACGCGTACTTCACCTTCCGGCGGGACAAGACCCTCTCGGACATCGCCCAGAAGCGGCTGTCCGCCATCCGGGAGTTCACGGCCTTTGGTTCCGGCTTCCGCATCGCGATGCGCGATCTGCAGATCCGCGGTGCCGGCAGCCTGCTGGGCCACAGCCAGCACGGCCACATGGAGGCCGTGGGCTACGACCTCTACGTCAAGATGCTGGGGCAGGCCATCGCCCGCGCCAAGGGCGAGCCGGTGCAGCGCGACAAGAGCGAATGCCTGGTGGACCTGCGGGTGGACGCCTACATCCCGGAGAAATACATCGCCGACGGGCCGGGCCGCATCGAAGCCTACAAGCGCATTGCCGCCATCCAGACCCCGGAGGACGCCGCCGACGTGCTGGACGAGCTCATCGACCGCTACGGTGACCCGCCGCCCTCGGTGAGCGACCTGGTGAACGTTTCGCTGGTGCGGGTGCAGGCCACCGCCGTGGGCGTGTACGAGGTGACCCAGAAGAAGGACACCATCGTGCTGAATCTGGAACACCTGGATGTGCCCATGATCCGGGGTCTGCTGGTGGCCTTCAACGGCCGCGTCACCGCCGGGGCAGGCTCAAAGCCTTACCTTTCGGTCACCCTGCACCCCGACGAAAAGCCGCTGGAACTGCTGCAGAGCATCCTCAAGGCGATGGCGGAGATTTTAAAGCCCGCTGAATAACTCCTTCCGTCATTGCTTCGCAATGCCACCTCCCTCCCAGAGGGAGCTGTCGCGTCAGCGGCTGAGGGAGTTTTTATACAATCACAACAACAGGAGCATTACACATGAAAAAGAAACTGCTTGCGCTGGTATGCGCACTCGTCATGATCTTCAGTCTGGCAAGCTGCGGCCTGTCCACCCCGGACACCGTGGGCAAGGTCGGCGACTTTGAAGTGTCCTCCGGCCTGTATCTGCTGGCCCAGTTCAGCGCCTACCAGCAGGCTGCCCAGCTGGCCGGCACCGACCAGGACGCCACCGACGTGAAGGCCTTTTTGAAGGCCACTATCACCACCGACGCCGACAGCGGCGAGACCGCCGTGGTCCAGGACTATGTGGCCGACAAGACGCTGGAGACCCTGCGCACCTTTGCCGCCATCGACGCCCGCTTTGCCGAGCTGGGCAGGGAGCTGACCGCCGAACAGAGCCAGGTGGCCGACAACTACGCCCAGCAGCTGATGGACCAGTACGGCAGCACCTACACCGCCAACGGCATCGGCTTGGAGACCCTCAAAGCCTTTGAGCGCATCCAGCTCAAGCACACCCTGCTGCTGACGCTGGTGTACGGCCCGGACGGCGAAAGCCCCGTGGATGACAGCGACCTGACCGAGCATCTGGACAGCCAGATGTACGAGCTGGCCTATGTGAACATCCCGCTGTACAACACCAGCACCTTTGTGTCCGCCTCCGACGACCAGAAGGCCCAGATGCTGCAGCTGGCACAGGCGGCCGCCGCAAGCTGCAGCGAAACGCAGGACGGCTCGGTGTCCGAGCAGGTCAGCGCCCTGCATTCTGCCGCTTCTGCCGCCCTGCCGGACATCTACGCCGTGCTGGACTCCACCCCCGCCGAGGATGCTTCCAACGTGCAGACCGAACTGCTGACCGAAAGCGACCTGACCGGTTCCTTTACCCAGGACGGTGCCGCCGACGCCGTGCGCGGCCTTGTGTACGGCGAGGCCGCTGCCGTGCAGTACAATGCCGCTTCCATCATCCTGATGATGCGCATTGACCCGCTGCAGGTGTCCACGCTGGACGCCCTGCGCACCCAGATCCTGAGCGACATGAAGGGCGACGAGCTGGAAGATGCCCTCACCGCCTACGGCAGCACACTGGAGAACGACCTCAGCACCTCTGCCATGAACAAGATGCCCGCCAGCAAGATCGTGAACCCGTCCTCTTCCAGCAACAGCTGATCTGCCCCCAAACGCACAAAGGCCCCGCTTCCACACCCGGAAGCGGGGCCTTTTTTGGCGTTGTATTTTGGGGCGGAGCTTACGCGCCGCGCTCCCGCTCATCCTTCAGGATATCCCGCATGTGCTGCAGGGTGTCCACGGTGCGGCGCAGCTCTTCGTCCCCCAGCTCGGTGCGCAGGCGGGCATAGCAGCGCTTCATGAGATCGCGTTCCTCGGCCATCAGCTCCACGGCCTTGCTGGTCAGCTCCACATAGGTGCGGCCGGCCTCCCGGTCGGTGAGCCAGCGCACATAGCCCTGGTCCTGCAGCTTCTCGATGCCTTTGGACAGCTCGGTCACCTTCACGCCCATCTCGGCGGCAAGGTCTGCCAGATAGAGTTTCTCGTCCGGGTGGCTCTCCTGCCGCATCTTGATGTAGAACAGCACCAGATAATCCGTGCGCCGGATGGTGCTGAACACCCGGTCCACGTCAAAATTGTGCAAGAAGAACCATTCTTCCGGGTGCTTCTGCATGGCTTCCTGTTTCATGGCACAGCCCTCCTGTTATCGTGCATCCCGCGGGATGTAGTCGTGGGTGCCGCCCAGGCTCTTGTAGGCCGGGCGGATGATCTTGTTGGCGCTGAGCAGCTCTTCGATGCGGTGGGCACTCCAGCCCATGATGCGGGCCACGGCAAACAGCGGGGTGTACAGCTCCATGGGGATGCCCAGCATATCGTACACAAAGCCGCTGTAGAAATCCACGTTGGGGCTGACGCCCTTGAAGATCTTCCGTTCCTCGGCGATGAGCTGCGGGGCCATGCGCTCGATCTTGGCGTACAGGGCCAGGTCCTTGTCCCGGCCCTTCTCGTGGGCCAGCTGTTCCACATAGCCCTTGAACACCACCTCACGGGGGTCGCTGAGGGAGTAGACCGCGTGGCCCATGCCGTAGATCAGGCCCTTGTGGTCAAAGGCTTCGCCGTGCAGCAGCTTTTTCAGGTAGGCTTCCAGCTCCTCGTCGTCCTCCTGGTCGTGCAGATTCTCGCGGATGTTCTGCATCATCTGCATCACCATCAGGTTGGCACCGCCGTGGCGCGGGCCCTTGAGGGAGCACAGCGCCGCCGCCATGGCCGAGTAGGTATCGGTGCCAGAGGAGGTGACCACGCGGGTGGTAAAGGTGGAGTTGTTGCCGCCGCCATGCTCGGCGTGCAGCAGCAGTGCCACATCCAGCACACGGGCTTCCAGCGGGGTGTACTGCATGTCCGGCCGCAGCATCCGCAGGAAATTCTCGGCGGTGGACAGCTGCGGGTCGGGCCGGTGGATGTACATGCTGCCGTCCTTCTCGTAGTGGTCGTAGGCGTGGTAGGCATACACGGCCAGCATGGGGAAGATGCTGGCCAGCTGGATGCTCTGGCGCAGCACGTTGGGGATGGACAGATCCGATACCTTGGGGTCGTAGGAGGCCAGGGTCAGCACGCTGCGGGCCATGGAATTCATGATGTCGTGGCTGGGGGCCTTCATGATCACGTCACGGGTAAAATTGGTGGGCATGGTACGGCACTCGCCCAGCACCCGGCAGAATTCTTCCAGCTTTTCCGGGGTGGGCAGCTCACCGAACAGCAGCAGATAGCCCGCCTCTTCAAAGGCAAAGCGGCCGCCGCGGCTGCCGTTGATCAGGTCTTTGACGTCGTAGCCGCGGTAGAGCAGCTGACCGTGGGCCGGGCGCTTGACGCCGTCCACATACTCAAAGGCGCGGATGTCCGAAATGTTGGTCAGGCCCGCCAGCACGCCCTTTCCGTTCTCATCGCGCAGACCGGCCTTGACGCCATATTCCTGATACAGATCCTTGCTGATCTTATCATGCTGTGCACACAGCGGCTGCTGCTGGTCAAAATATCCCATCACGTTCTGCAGGTAGTCCATGGTGTGTTGCTCCTTTCCCCGGAGGCTGGCAGACGCAGCCGGTGCACCGGCCCGCGTTTCCAGCGGCATTTCATGTGAATTGAATACCCTTTCAGATTACAAAATGGATATTTCCATGTCAAGCAACCATTTGTAAACAAAAAACAAAATCTTGTCCGGTAAAAAAATCCCCGGTGCAGTTCTCTGTTTCCTGCACCGGGGATCTTGCTCATTTTTTCGCGGGATTTGTCACTATTGCAAACTCGGCGGCCAGTGCCGCATTCACCGAGCGCACCGCGTTGGCGTCCGGCTTGACGGCGGCACGGTCGTAGGTGAACAGCCCATTCACCTCGTCCTCCACATCGGTGAGCTGGGTGTACACCAGCGCCGAAAGGCCTTTTTCCAGCTGGGGCAGCACAGTTTTCAGCTGCAGCTTCTTGTAGCGGGCGGTCAGCTCCTGCCGGTCTTTGGCCGTGCCGTAGCCGTAGGTCTTGCGGGGCGGCTCGTGGCCGGGCATGGGCCAGGCAATGCCGCCGTATTCGCTGAGGGCCACCATGCGCTTCTGCGGGCGGATGCGCAGCGGATAGAAATAATTGTGCAGGGAGTGCACATCGCCCCCGCCCTGGTCGAACCAGCCGCTGGCCTCGTCCACCAGACGGGTGCCGTCCAGCGTCCGGAGGGCCTGCACGGCTTTTCCGGCATCGAACTGCCCCCACCCTTCGTTGAAGGGCACCCAGCAGGCAATGCAGGGGTGGCACCGCAGCGCCTGTACCGTGTCGGCCAGCTCGTGGGCGTACTCCTCCCGGCCGACCGGTTTTGCCCGGCTCAGCAGGCTGTAGGCAGCCTTCCCGTCCGGGAAGCGGCGCAGCAGCGGCTGCAGCACATTGGTCAGGTAGGTGACGAACCACAAATTATAGGCGCTGCCGCCGTTGACGATGTCCTGCCAGACGATCAGGCCCAGACGGTCGCAGTGGTAATACCAGCGCTGCGGCTCGATCTTGGCGTGCTTGCGCAGCAGGTTGAAGCCCAGCGCTTTCACCTCGCTGAGCTCCCGCTCCACGGCTGCGTCCGAGGGTGGCGTATACAGACCCTCCGGCCAGTAGCCCTGATCCAGCAGGCCGTTGAGCAGGATGGGCTTGTCGTTCAGGCAGAAGCGCAGCACGCCGTGGGCGTCCGGTGCACAGCTCCACTTGCGCAGGGCAAAGTAACTGTGCACCGTGTCGAACTCGGCTTCCTCCCCCTGGTTGGTGCCCACCGTCAGGTCGTAAAGGAAGGGCGTGTCCGGGCTCCATGGGAAGAAATGCTCTTCCGGGATGTTCAGGGTCACTTCGCCGTCCTGGTCGGCCTCGTCGCTGCCCCAGTCCTCGGCGATGGTCACGCCCCCGGCCCGCACCATGGCCCACAGGTTGACCGCACCGCCGGGCTTTGCCGTGTGCACCCGCACCGTCACCGTGCGGGCGTCGTAGTCCGGGGTGACGGTCAGGGTCTGGATGTAGTTGTCCGGCACCCGCTCCAGCCAGACGGTCTGCCAGATGCCGCTCTGGGCCGGGTAGAACATCCCGCCGGGTTTCAACGTCTGTTTGCCCCGGGCCTGGGTGCCGTGGCCGGTGGGGTCCTGCACGGCCACCCACAGGCTGTTGCGGCCGGTGCCGTTGAGCAGGTCGGTAATGTCCAGTGTGAAGGGCCAGTAGCCGCCCCGGTGGCCGCCTGCCAGATGCCCATTGACCTGCACGGCGCAGGCATAATCCACGGCCCCGAAGTGCAGCAGCACCCGGCCGCCCTCTCCCGCCGGCGGGGCGAACAGGCGGTGGTAGTGCAGCCACTGCCCCGGCTGCAGGGTGCGCCCCACCCCGGAGGCCGGGGCCTCCGGCGAATAGGGCACCAGAATGCTGCCCTGCCAGGCCGCAGGGTATTCGGCCGTTTGGGTGATGGCATACTGCCACGGCCCGTTCAGGATCTCACAGCTGTCCCGGCGCATGGCCGGGCGGGGATATTCTGCAAGAGGATGCATCCGCTCACCGCCTTTTGTTTGTTGGCTCCATTCTAGCACAGGGCGGGTGGTTTGTATAGCCGGGATGATTTAAAATCGAGGCTGCCGCGCCGCATACGCAAAAAGCTGCCATGCCAAGCGGCACAGCAGCCTTTTGTTGTTTTTCTGAGAAAACCGGGTCAGGGCGCTTATTCGTCGTCCTCTTCTTCGTCGTCCTCATCGTCATCGTCCGACTTCGGCTTGTAGAAGATGCCGCTCAGGAAGATGCTGATGAAGTACAGCAGCACCATGGGGCCTGCCACCATGCACTGGGACACGATGTCCGGCGGGGTGACAACAGCCGCGATGAAGAAGATGATCACGATGGCCACACCGCGCACCTGCTTGAGGAGCGTGGGGTTGATGATGCCCATCTTGGACAGGATGATCGTGATCAGGGGCATTTCAAACACACAGCCGAAGATGATGAACATCGTCAGGCAGAGGTTGACGTAGCTCTCAATGCTGGTGGTGGTCTGGATGTACTCAGCGCCCTCGATGCCCGTGCTGAGGAACCGCAGCATAAAGGGCATCATGAGCTTGTAAGCAAACAGCACGCCCACGCAGAACAATGCCAGGCCCAGCAGCATGACCATCTTGAAGAAAAAGCTCTCGCTCTTTTTCAGGCCCGGCTTTGCAAAGGCGTAGATGTGGTAGAATGCCACCGGCACCGTGACCACCACGCCAGCCAGAATGGACACGCGGAAGTACTGCATCAGCTTTTCCTGCGGTGCAATGGACACGAACTGATAGTAATCGCGGCCCATGGCAGTGAGCAGGTCGATCAGGCGGTCTGCATAAGCCAGCGAGACCACAACACCCACCACAAACACCACTGCGCAGATGATGAGCCGGTTCCGCAGTTCCTTCAGATGGCCGGTCAGCGTCATGCTGCCGTCATCTTCCATGACCTCGGCTTTCTTTTTGCGCTTCATGTTCGTAGCCACAATTACTCCTCGTCTTCGTCCTTCTTAGCGGCCTTCTTCTCAGCCTTCTCCTCGGAATCGTCGGAATCCTCCGGCTCCTCCATGCCCTTCTTGAAGCCGTTGATGGTCTTGCCGAACATCTTGCCCAGCTTCGGCAGGTTCTTGGGTCCAAAGATCAGCAGAGCGACGACCAGGATGATCAGCAGTTCGTTAGTACCAATACGCATAATAAAAATCTCCTTTTTACTTTGCCGCGCCGCGTGGCGGGCTTATTGCTTGATGTATGACAACCGCGGGCGCGGTGTATCCAAACTTAAACAGTGGTTTCCTCTGCCGGGGCAGCCTCGGCAGCTTCCGAGGCTGCTTCCGCAGCCGGAGCTTCGGGTGCGGGGGCGGTTTCTTCCTGCACAGGGGCAGTCTCGGGCTTCTCTTCGGCCGGGGCCTCAGCCTTTTCGGCGGCAGCCTCGGCGGCGGGGGCTGCATTCTCTTCCGGCAGCTCCTCCACCGGCTCTTCGGCAGTCAGGTCGGTGACCTCTTCCTCCGCAGCCTTCTTGGCGGCCTCTTCCTTGCTGGTCTTGCCGATGCCGGTAAAGCCCTTGGTCACGTCCTTCACGCTGTTGTCGATGTCCTTCTTGATATCGGTCAGCGGAGCAACGGCTTCCTTGAGGGGAGCCTGGATCTCGTTCAGCGGCTCCACCACGTTCTTCTGGATCTCCTCGGATGCAGCGCCGGTGTACTTCTTCAGCTCACGCAGCATCTTGCCGATCTTCTTTGCGTAGACGGGCAGCTGATCCGGGCCGATGAACACGAACGCCACGATGACGACCACGACGAGTTCCCAAAAACCAATTTTCATAATGATCCAATTCCTTTCCTGTGCCGGTGTGGGTGTGCAGCCCTGCTTGGTGCAAAAATGTGCCGCAGCCTTTTTGCCCGCTGCCTTTTTTGCCCAGACCTGCGTGGGTTCGGCGCCGTTTGCGCCTTTGCTGCCACACTTATACCGAAATTTGGTGGACTGAATATGAATTTATTTTGAACATTTTATGAACAAGCAGGCAGACGCAGCGTTTTTATCAACAAGCAGTATTTTGTGGTATATATATATCATTTTGGAAACCGCATTTTCTCTTGCTTTTTCGCAGCCTGCGTATTATAGTGGTCTGCAGAACGGCCCCGGCGGGCGAAATTTGCAGCAGCAGAAACGGAACGTGACTCGTATGATCAGTCTGATCCTTGCAGAAAAGATCTTCTCGCTTTTTCTGATTATGTTTATGGGCTATGCGGTGGTGCACTGGGGCCTGCTGCACGCCGAGGACAGCAAGACCCTCTCGCTGATCTCGCTGTACCTGATCTCGCCCTGTGTGATCATCTCGGCCTTTCAGGTACAGTACACCCCGGATGTGCTGCACGGGCTGCTGCTGGCGCTGGCGGCGGCGGTGCTGCTGCACGTCGGCATCATCGTGGTGGTGAACCTGCTGGGTCACGCACTGCATCTGGACGCCGTGGAAAAGGCCTCCATGATCTACTCCAACGCCGGCAACCTGATCATTCCCATCGTGACGGCGGTGCTGGGCAAGGAATGGGTGATCTACTCCAGTGCCTTTCTGTCGGTACAGCTGTTTTTGCTGTGGAGCCACGCCAAGAGCATGCTCTGCGGCGAAAAGAGCTTTGAGTTGAAAAAGGTGCTCACCAACATCAACATGATCGCCATTCTGGCGGGTGCCGCCCTGTTTCTGCTGCACATCCAGCTGCCGGCCGTCATCGAGGATTCGCTGGACATGGTGGGCAGTGCCATCGGCCCCATCTCCATGATCATCCTGGGCATGCTGATGGCGGGCATGAACTTCAAAAAGATCCTGGGCTACCGTCGGCTGTGGCTGGTCACGGCCCTGCGGCTGGTGGGCATCCCGCTGGCAGCTGTGGCCCTGCTCAAGCTCAGCGGCCTGGCCCATCTGGTGCCGGACGGCCAGACCATCCTGCTGGTGAGCCTGCTGGCCACCTGCACCCCCTCGGCTTCCACCATCACCCAGATGGCGCAGATCTACGGCAAGGATGCCGACTACGCCAGCGCCATCAATGTGGTGACCACCCTGCTGTGTATCTTCACCATGCCGCTGATGGTGGCCCTGTACCAGCTATAAGTCCCCGCCCTGTTATACAGAACGTCCCCGTGCTCCGAAGAGTACGGGGACGTTCTTTGTTTCTGCCGTCCGGCGGTTTATACGGCCAGGGTCCGGTTCTGTGCCGGGTCCCAGTACACCAGCTCCACCCGGCTGCCCTTCTCCAGAGGCTTGTGGGGCTTTTCGGCGCTCCAGCAGCGCTCCAGCAGACCGGCTGCGTCGGCATCCGGGCCGGGCTTTTCCGTGCAGAGGGCCGTGCCCTGCCAGCCGTCCTCGGTGTACAGGCTCAGTGCCCCGGCGCTGCCTGCCAGAACAGCCTGCACGTCCTGGGTCATCTGCGCATAACCCTCCTCGGTGGCCGGGTACTCCCCATGCCACTTTTCAAAAAAGACGGAAAACTCGCCGCACAGTTCAATGAGCAGATCCTCCTCGCTGTGCGGGTTCTTCACCACAAAAGCGACATCCTCGTTTTCCATATAGTCAAAATCATCTTCCGCGCTGGTGTGCACGGTCACCTGCTGGCCGCTCAGCAGCATCAGCAGCTCCCCCTGCTTTTCGGTGGGGTCAAAATCGCCCTGCGGGCTGTTCCAATCGGTGATCATCGGTGTTCCTCCATTTATAAAGTGTGCGGGCGTATTTTCCCGCCGAATGATCCGTTCAATCCTTTTCCCCACTGCCGCCTGCGGGCATTGCCGCTGCGGCGCGGGCTTTCAGCTCGTTTTTGGCACAGTAGAGCGCACGGTCGGCGCGGTCTTTCACCGTAACCACGTCCTCCCCGGAAAAGACAGCAGAGCCAAGGGAGAGCGTCGGCAAAAGGGTGATCTCTTTGCGCCGCTCTGCCAGCAGAGATTGCAGCGCCGCTGCGCAGCGGGCTTCATCTGCCTCATTCCTCAGCAGCACGCAGAACTCATCGCCGCCGATACGGTAACAGTACCCGCAGCGGGCATAGGCTTTTTTGATGCAGTCTGCGATCTCGGCAAGGCAGACATCTCCCTGCAAATGGCCGTAGCGGTCGTTGATCTGCTTGAAGTCATCCACATCGAACACCACCAGCACCCCGCCGCTGCGGCGCATCTCGGCGGTGCGGTTCAGGTAGCTGTTCTGGTTCAAAAGTCCGGTCAGGGCGTCCAGCTGGTTCCACATCTCGCTGCAATAGATATAATACAACACCGACAGCAGGGTGACGCACAGCCATGTGACGTGCAGCGATGGCAGCGCGATCTGGATCACGGTCTCCGCACCCAGAAACAGGGTCAGCGGGTAGATCAGCGTGCGGCTGCGGTTCTGAAAAGCCGCTGCCGTGCGCACCGTAGCCACCATAAGGTACAACATGGCGGCATAGTACATCGCCACATAAATATAGAAGTATTCTCCCCGGGCGTAGAGGTTCTCCCTGCTCACCGAGAATACCAGCCCATAGGGCAGTGTTGCCGCCAGAAAAAGCAGATACGCACCCTCGCAGCAGACCGCCACCTTGAACCCGCGCCGGATAATGGATTTTTTGTCCAGCACATATACCAGACACAGTGCCACCGCCGGTGTCAGCCCAAAGCCCAGATAGTTGGACAAAATGTTCAGCCAGCGGCAGCCCGTCGGTGCGCCGTCCACCACGATGGTGATGACTTCCAGCACCGAGATGCACGCAATGAGCGCAAAAGCCAGAAGGAACCCGCGCTTCTGCTTTTTGTTCAAAGATTCGCTCAGCTTTGTAAGAAGGCTCATAAAGCCAAGCACAAAAAGATCAATGGTCGTTAAAATAAAAAAATAGCTGTCCATTGCAATCTATACCGTTCTGTGAACTGACGCCCCGGACGGGGCAGACACAATATTATTGTATCACTCCGCAGCACTTTTCTCAACCGGGAACTGCGTATTTTCGTTTTTTCTGGCAGTTTGCGTTTTTAATGCAAAAGCAACATCCGCAAACTGCATACTGCAAATATGCTATTTTGATAGGCACTATTCAGGCAGAGGGAGCTTTCGGACAGCTCAAGCACAACCGCAGCTTCAAACGCTTCCTGACCGGTGGAAACATTAAGGTTCTGGCAGAGCTGCTCTTTCTGGGGCTTTCTCAGAATTCCTTACTTTGAAGTTTGGACAAAAGGCATACCGTTTCGATATGCTCGCTGTGCGGGAACATATCCACCGGGGTGCTGCTCTCCACGCGGTAACCCTTTTTTGTCAGCAGGGCGAGATCACGGGCCAGCGTTTCCGGGTTGCAGCTGACGTAGACCACCCGCTTCGGGGCCATGCGGGCCACGCTCTCGATGAACTGCGGGGTGGAGCCCTCCCGCGGCGGATCCATGAAGATCACGTCCGCACGCTCTCCGGCTGCGGCGGCTTCGCTGATCCAGCGGGTAGCGTCGGCGGCAAAGAAGCGGGCATTCTTCACGCCGTTGTGCTTTGCGTTGCCGATGGCATCCTGCACAGCGTCGCGGTTCAGCTCCACACCCACCACCTGCTTTGCGTGGTCGGCAGCCGTCAGGCCGATCGTACCGATGCCGCAGTAGGCGTCCAGCACCACTTCTTTCCCGGTGAGATGCGCCGCTTCCACAGCCAGACCGTACAGCACCTCGGTCTGGCTGTGGTTGATCTGGTAAAAGCTGCGGGGGCTGAGGGCATAGGTCTTGCCGCAGAGCTCATCCAGAATATACCCCTTGCCATACAGCACCTTTTCCGCATCACCCAGCACGACGCTGGTCTTGCGGGGGTTCACGTTCTGCACCACGGTGGTCACAGTCACGCCCCGCTTCTCGGCTTCTGCCAGCAGGGCCCGCACGAAGTTCTTGGCTCCGGGCAGCACCGGCTGGGCCGTCACCAGTACTACCATCACCTGCCCGGTGGCAACGCCCCGGCGCAGCAGACAGTGGCGCACAAGCCCGGTGCCCTTGTCCTCATTATAGGGCTGATAGCGGCAGGCGATGGCTGCCGCACGCACAGCCTCCATGGTCTTGTCCAGCACTTCGTCCTGCAGCAGGCAGCGTTCCACCGGCAGCACCTTGTGACTGTTCGCTGCGTAGATGCCGGAGGTGAGTTTTCCACCCCAGCCGGTGGTGAAGGTGGAGATCACCTTGTTGCGGTAGTGGTAAGGGTTTTCCATGCCGCGGATGGCGTTCACCGGGCCGTACTTGCCCAGCAGCTTTTTCACGGTGGCTTCCTTCTGCTTCAGCTGTTCGGCATAGTCCAGCCCCAGCAGCGGGCAGCCGCCGCAGTTCTTGGCTCTCAGCTTGCAATCCATCTTTCTCTCTCCTTTTACCCGTAGGGGTCATACAGATCATATTCCTCGGCCTCCAGATGCTTTTCCTCCAGCACCTTCATGGCCTGTTCCAGTTCGCTTTGCCCGCAGCCGCTCTCACTGACCAGCGCCCGCACGGCAGCGGCAAGGTCGCCGCCAAAGAGGGTGTCCAGCCGCTGGCGCATGCTCCACACACCGTAGGCACGCTGGGTGACCGTGGCCGCATAGAGGTTGTGATTGCCCTGTTTGCCGCTCTTCACCCAGCCTTTTTCTTCCAGCCGGTACAAAAAGTTGAGCACCGTGGCCGGAGCCCAGCCTTTGCTGCGGAGTTTTTCGTCGATGTCCCGGCGGGTAGCCGGTTCCCGGCAGGCCCATACCGCCAGCATGACTTGCTCCTCGGCCGCCGACAGCGGCCGCAGCCGGTCCGGGAGTCCGTACATCTGCGCAGCCCCTCCTTTCGCGTTTTTCTTTTACGTTTGTCTCTGTTGTTCCATTATACCGGGTTTTGTCGGAAAAGGCAAGAGGCAGAAATCCCGATGAAATCAGACTATTTCAGCTTGTTTTTACAGTTGTCTCTGTTTTTGTCTTTGTTTGGCGTACATTTGTGTGCTTTGTGCCTGCACAGGGGCTTTTGCGGCTGTATCTTTGTGCAAAGATGCTCTTGTTTTCGTGCCCGCAAAACCGGTATACTACGGCTACGGAAACGATCCAGAAGGCATCGCAAAACAGTCGATGCTTCGTGATACAGGAAAGGGAGAGTTCATTATGGCACGAGTATACAACTTCAGCGCAGGCCCCAGCATGCTGCCCGAGAAGGTCCTCCGGCAGGCACAGGCAGAGCTGCTGGAATACGGCGACAGCGGCCAGAGCGTGATGGAGATGAGCCACCGCAGCAAGTGGTTCGACGCCATCATCAAGGACACTGAGGCCACCCTGCGCCGCGTGATGAACATCCCCGACAACTACAAGGTGGGCTTCTTCCAGGGCGGTGCCACCCAGCAGTTTGCCATGGTGCCGCTGAACTTTATGACCACCGGCAAGGCGGACTACATCGTCACCGGCAACTTCTCCAACCTGGCCGCCAAGGAAGCCGCCAAGTTCGGCGAGGCCAACATCGTGGCCTCCAGCAAGGACAAGAACTTCACCTACATCCCGGATGTGAACGCCATCCCTTACAATAAGGATGCCAGCTATATCCACATCTGCCAGAACAACACCATCTTCGGCACCCAGTACGTCGAGGTGCCCCAGGTGGAGGGCGTGCCGCTGGTGGCGGACATGAGCTCCATGATCCTCTCGAAGCCCGTGGATGTGACCAAGTACGGCTGCATCTACTTCGGTGTGCAGAAGAACGTGGCCCCCGCCGGCATGGCCATTGCCATCGTCCGGGACGACCTGCTGGGCCATGCCGCCGACAACGTGCCCACCATGATGAATTACACCACCCTGCTGAACAAGGACAGCATGTACAACACCCCGCCGTGCTGGTGCATCTACATGACCGGTCTGGTGCTCAAGTATCTGGAAAACGACATCGGCGGTCTGGCCAACATGCAGAAGATCAACGAAGCCAAGGCCAAGGTGCTGTATGATTATCTGGACGGGCAGGAATTCTTCACGAACCCCGTGGAGCACCGTTACCGCAGCACCATGAACGTGACCTTCACCAGCCCCAACCCCGACCTGGACAAGAAGTTCTGCGCCGAGGCCGCCGAGGCCGGGTTCGTGAACCTGAAGGGCCACCGCCTGGTGGGCGGCATGCGCGCTTCCATCTACAACGCCATGCCAGCCGAGGGTGTGGACAAGCTGGTGGACTTCATGGAGAAGTTCCGCAAGGAGAACGCATAAATATTAACGACCTCGCCCTCTCAGCCTCGCGCTGCTCGGCAGCTCTCCCAAGGGGAGAGCCAAGGGCTTAACCGTAATGTTCTCGCCTCTCCCTTTGGGAGAGGTGGCACGGCGTAAGCCGTGACGGAGAGGGCGAGCCTGCTTTCAACTAACAACGAACGAAAGGTTATAAGATATGTACACCATCAAAACCCTCAACGCCATCAGCCCGGTGGGCCTGGCTAAGCTGAACAAGAACCTGTTTGACGTGGCGGTGGACGCCGATGCCCCGGACGGCATTCTGGTGCGCAGCGCCGACCTGCTGAACACCACCTTCAACGACAATCTGCTGGCCATTGCCCGCGCCGGTGCCGGGGTCAACAACATCCCGCTGGACCGCTGCAGTGAGCAGGGCATCGTGGTGTTCAACACCCCCGGTGCCAACGCCAACGCCGTGGCTGAACTGGTGATCGGTATGCTGATCGCCGGCAGCCGCAATGTGGCCGACGCCGCCCAGTGGTGCCAGGGCCTTGCCGGAGACCCGGCCATGGCCAAGACCGTGGAAAAGGGCAAGAAGAAGTTCGTGGGCAACGAGATCAAGGGCAAGACGCTGGGCGTCATCGGTCTGGGTGCCATCGGCTCCCGCGTGGCCAACTGCGCCATCGAGCTGGGCATGGAAGTGTACGGCTACGACCCCTACATCTCCATTGAGGCAGCCTGGAACCTGAGCAGCCAGGTACACCACTGTGTGAACCTGAACGACATGCTGCCCCTGTGCGACTACATCACCATCCATGTGCCCTACCTGCCCACCACCAAGGACACCATCAATGCCCAGACCCTGGCCCTGTGCAAGGACGGGGTCAAGATCCTGAACTATGCCCGCGGTGAGCTGGTGAACACTGCCGCCCTGCTGGAGGCCATGGATACCGGCAAGGTGTCCGGCTACATGACCGACTTCCCGTCGGAAGCCATCCTGGGCAAGCCCGGCATCGTGTGCACCCCTCACCTGGGCGCTTCCACCCCGGAAGCCGAGGACAACTGCGCCGTGATGGCCGCGCAGGAGATCAGTGACTACCTGAAAAACGGCAACATCACCCACTCGGTGAACATGCCGGAGGTGCACCAGCCCCGTGCCGGCGGCAAGCGCATCTGCATCATCCACAAAAACGAGCCCGGCATGATCAGCCAGATCACCGCCCTGACCACCGAGGCCGGCCTGAACATCGAAAACATGGTGAACAAGAGCAAGAAGAATATGGCCTACACCATGCTGGACGCCACCGGTGCCGTGGATGCCCGCCTGAGCGAAAAGCTGAGCGCAATCCCCGCCGTGATCCGGGTCCGGATCCTGTAAATCCTCCCCTGCCAAAGGAGCCGCCGTGCAGCTGCACGGCGGCTCCTTTTTTCACAGCAGGATGCCGTCCATCTGGGATTGCTCCGGGAAGGAGCGGCTGTATTTCCGCTTGGCGATCTCGATAAAAGACTGCACCTCCAGCCGGGGCGTGTGGCGCATGGCAGCGATCTCCACCGTCACCGGGGGGTAATCCAGCAAAGGCACCTTGGTGATGCCCGGGATCACTGCATCGTCCAGACAGGGCACGATGGACATGGCGGTGCCCATGGTGATCATGATCAAAGCCCCCTCAAAGCTGGGGGTGATCTTGCTGCAATCCACCCCCACCTGGGCCAGCTCCTCCAGGGAGGGGCCCTGGCAGGCAGAAAGGAAGCTGTCAAAGGCTCCGGAGGACACCACGCTCTGGCCCTTCAGGTCCGCCAGGTGCAGGGCCTTGCGGTCTGCCAGGGGGCAGTTGGGGTTCATAAGCACATAATAGGCCAGGGAGAACAGGGGCGTAAAGGAGACATCCCGGTCGCTGGAATGCTCAGTGGCGTAAAAAAAGCCGATATCCAGCCGGCCGGACCGCAGTTCCTCCAGAGGGCGGCGGTTGCTCTGGGGGATCACTTCCACCTGGGCATTGGGGTACTGCCGCTGGTACTCTGCCAGGATGCTGGCAAAGGTACCGTAATCAAAGAGCTGCCGCAGCCCCACCACCAGATGGGACCGGTCTGCAGCCTGGATATCCTGGGCCTTTTTCAGGGCCTGGCGGCCAAAACTGGTCATCTGCACCATGTCCAGGTAAAAGGACTGGCCGGCGGCGGTGAGCTTGGTGCGCCGGGTGGTGCGGTCGAACAGGTGGAGCCCCGTCTCCTTTTCCAGGGTGTTGATCTGGTAGGTGATGGCAGGCTGGGTGGTGAACAGCCGCTGGGCCGCTGCGCTGAAATTCAGCTCCTCTGCTACGGCAATAAAGCACTCCAATTGGTAAAT
>ENA-UOJO01001599-UOJO01001599.1-human-gut-metagenome-genome-assembly--contig:-P57-NODE-1599-length-27923-cov-5.193842_pt1 | contig 27923 bp, 20 predicted proteins | sample MGYA00242351_ERZ723898 | MGnify/ENA metagenome assembly ERZ723898 | reverse complement strand
CAAAGACGGAGCCATGGCAATAAACAATGTAATCCAAGAACATCCTTTTTCAAGGTAACCAGCCTGAACACCACCGTAAGATACTACAGAACGTTCAACAACATCCAAACCTTCGTCAATTCTCATAAGACCCTGGTAGCAGATAGAAGCAACAGGACCACGAGTGTTACGACAAATGTCTTTAGCACCTTCTACATCACCTTTTTCCAAAGCAGCTTCAACAGATGCCATCAACTTTTTAGTGTTAACTTCAGCAAGACTCAAATAAATGATACGTTCGATACAGAAAGCCAAACCAAGTACCAATGCGATAGCTACCAATGACATGAAGCTAGCGTCACCTTCGATAAACTTAGTTTTTAACTCTTTGTGAAGACCACCTTCTTCAACTGCTGCTGTTGCTACTTCTTCGGTCTGAGCAGGAGCTGTTGAATCCTGAGCCGTAGCTGTCTGAGTCATTCCAAATGAGAGAACTCCCATCACTGCAAGAATTGCAAATAACTTTTTCATTGTGTGTCTAATTTTCTAAGATTAATTAATTAATAGTTATAAATTGTTTTATTTTTCTTCAACTACAATGTAGCGGAGAGAACGGGATTCGAACCCGTGATACGCTTTTGGCGTATACACGCTTTCCAGGCGTGCCTCTTCAACCACTCGAGCACCTCTCCTCTTTATGGGGAAAACCGCTTCTTTTAAATTTGAGCGCAAATTACAAATAAAATATCGAACTGCAAGCGATTTATGCCACAAATGTATTCTTTTTTTTCGTCTTATAAAGCAGAACTCCCTCAAAAGTTGCTTTTACAATGCAAATTTAATAAACTTTATAAACCTACCTAATCATTTGGAACACTTTTAGTGCATTTTTTGCTGTTTTTTCTTCAATTTCCTCAATTTTCACCGAATAAACGTCTGAAAGCACCTCTGCAGTGCGGACTAAATAGGCACTTTCATTCCTTTTTCCCCGAAAAGGAACCGGTGTCAGATAAGGCGAATCGGTTTCCAGCACCAGTTTTTCCAGTGGAATATGTTTTAAAACTTCCGGCAAAGTAGATTTTTTAAATGTCAGCACACCGTTAATACCCAACATAAAGCCTTCATACTCCAACAGCCGAAGAGCTTCATCCAAAGTTCCTGTAAAACTATGGAAAATACCTTTCAAGCTTTGGTGTTTATAAGGTTCCATAACCTCCAGCATTTCATCGTACGCATTCCTACAATGTATCACCAATGGCAACTGATACTCCAACGCCCACTCTATTTGTGTTCTGAAGACCTCTTTTTGTGCTTCACAATAGGTAGTATCCCAATACAAATCCATACCAACCTCACCAATTGCAACAAACGAAGTTTCCTTTTCGAGCCATTCACGAATGTGCTGCAACCGTTCTTTCCATGTCTCATCCACCGAAGTCGGATGCAGTCCTATCATCGGATAGCAGTTCGAATCAGTCGCACAGACCTGCAGCATACGTTCCACCGTCGTATCATCTATATTAGGCATCAATAATTTCTCGACTCCGGCTGCATGAGCCCGTTTTATCGCTTCCTGCCAGTCCGAGTCAAATTCTTCCACAAAAAGATGTGTATGGGTATCAATCAACATAATCAAATAAAATCTACCTTATATATACATTAAAGTTTGCGCCCCATCAAGCGATATGCAAACTCCCTCAAGTTATTCTTTCTTTCATCCGGAAGCTCTACTTGCTCCAGTAAAGCCATTCCTTCGGCATACAGTTCTTCAATTTTCTCTGTGCATACCGAAGCAATGCCTATTTCATCATAAATAGCTGTAACTGCCTTGATTTTTTCTTCGGGTACAAACTCTGATTTTCCAATCCAGTCAACCAGCTCTGCTTTCTGTTCTGCATTTGCCCGCTCCAAAGCTGTAATCAACATGAACGTTTTTTTATTGCAAAGAATATCCCCTCCGATTTTTTTGCCAAATACAGCCGGATCACCATAGACATCCAGCAAATCATCCTGAAGCTGGAAAGCCAATCCCATGCGTATACCCAACTGATAAAGTAATTCGGCATCCTTTGGTGCTGCACCACCCAATATAGCCCCAATCTTCAGAGCTGCAGCCAGTAGAACAGAAGTCTTCAGACGAATCATCTCGATATACTCTTCGGCTGTCACATCCATTCTGTCCTCAAACTCTACATCCCACTGCTGTCCTTCGCAAACCTCGAGTGCAGCCTGTCCGAAGACAGCCATCACCTCTTCCAGCTTTCCTGCCGGACAATTCTTTCCCATAAACTGATAAGCCAGTATCAGCATTGCATCCCCCGACAAGATAGCCGTATTGTCATTCCATTTTTTATGTACCGTAGGTTTCCCTCTGCGCATTTCCGACTTGTCCATCAAATCATCGTGCAACAACGTGAAATTGTGATAAGTCTCCAGTCCTGCCGCCTGAGAGAAAATTGCCGACACATCCTCTTTATACAGGTTGTAGGCCAGCAACATCAGTACCGGACGTAAACGTTTTCCACCGAACCCCAATACATATTCTATCGGATCATACAATCCCTTCGGTTCACGTGAGTAAGCCAACTTTTCAATGTATGTATGTATTTGCTTCAATAGCTCTTCACCGCTCTGCTGAATCATAACAATATTAATTTAAAGGAAATAAAAAAGGGACTGCAACACATGCAGCCCCTTCTATGTGTAAAAAAACTTATTGCAGTTTAAATGTTACAGGTACGGTATATTTTACACGTACTGCTTTACCACGCTGCTTACCTGGTTTCCACTTAGGCATCATCTTGATTACGCGCAAAGCTTCCTTATCCAAGTATGGGTCAACACTACGCATAACAACCGGGTCAACGATAGTACCGTCAGAGTTTACAACGAACTGTACGATAACACGACCCTGAACACCGTTTTCCTGAGCGATAGTAGGATATTTGATATTCTTAGCCAAGAATTTCAAACATTCAGCCATACCACCTGGGAATTCAGGCATCTCTTCTACAACCTGGAAGATCTGTTCTTCTTCAACCGGTTCTTCTTCTACTTCAACAGGAACGTATTTTACGTCAACAGCCTGTCCGGTTTCTTCAGAAGACTGGATAGTAGATTCTTCAACCTGAGCATCGTTTTCAACGATTTTCAAGACTTCTGCTACTTTCGGAGCTTATTTGGGAGGAGGAGCCTGTATCACTTCTACCTTTAAAGTAATGGGCACCATTTCTTCTTCGAAAATTGGTTCTACGATACCAGTATCGGTCGTAACCTGCTTATCTCTTTCTGTCCATTCGAAAGAAACGAACAATACGGCCAATATCAGCACGTAACCAATCAGCAGCCACGTAGATTTTTTACCTTCGAGGTCCGCTTTTGGGGATTTTTTAATTTCCATAAAAAAAATAATTGGTTAATACTGTTCTATGCGTGCAAATGTAATATATTTCTTGCAAACAACAACAAATTCAGTATTAAAAATGAAAATTTAGAACTAATTTTCTCTTTCCCCATAAGGCCGCATTAAACTTTTCCCTATCTTTGGACCAAATAATATACCTATTAATATATAATATTACAACAATGAATAAAATAACCATAGCTATAGACGGATACTCATCTTGCGGTAAAAGCACCATGGCAAAGGATCTTGCCCGCGAAATCGGATATATCTACATTGACAGTGGAGCCATGTATCGTGCCGTGACTTTATACTGTATCCAGCAGAAACTTTTTGGTGCAGACAATCAGATCAATGTCCAGCAACTGCAAAATGACATTGACAAGATCAAGATATCATTCCAATTGGATCCACAAACCCAACGTCCGCAGACTTACCTCAACGGAGAAAATGTAGAAAAAGAAATCCGTACCATGGAAGTTTCATCCCGCGTAAGTCCGGTTGCTGCATTGGGCTTTGTACGTGAAGCCCTGGTCAGACAACAGCAGGAAATGGGTAAATCCAAAGGCATTGTTATGGACGGACGAGATATCGGTACCACTGTTTTCCCCGATGCCGAACTGAAAATCTTCGTTACGGCCTCTGCCGAAGTACGTGCCCAGCGCCGTTTCGACGAATTAACCGCCAAAGGTGAAAACGCCTCATTCGAAGAAATTCTGGCCAACGTAAAAGAACGTGACCACATTGACGAAACAAGAGAAGTAAGTCCGTTGCGCAAAGCCGATGATGCACTGCTGCTCGACAACAGCCACCTCACCATCGAAGAACAGAAGCAATGGCTTTTGGAACAATATCAAAAAGTAGCTCATGTATAAGGTAGAAATAGACGAAGGGTCCGGATTTTGCTTTGGAGTAACGACAGCTATCCAGAAAGCCGAAGAAGAATTGTCCAAAGGTACTACATTATACTGCCTGGGAGACATTGTTCACAACGGTCAGGAATGCGAACGCCTCAAGCAAATGGGACTGATTACTATCAATCACGAGGAATTTGGCAAACTGAAAAATGCCAAAGTTTTGTTACGAGCTCACGGCGAGCCACCGCAAACATACAAAACAGCCAAAGAGAATAATATTGAAATCATCGATGCAACCTGCCCGGTAGTCTTGCGTCTTCAGAAACGTATCAAACAAGAATACGATACTGCATCCGACAAGGAAAAGCAAATCGTCATTTACGGTAAAAACGGACACGCCGAAGTGTTAGGACTGGTAGGACAGACAGAAGGCAAAGCCATCGTCATCGAAAGTCTGGAAGAAGCCAAGCAACTGGATTTCACCAAAGACATCCGCCTGTATTCACAGACCACCAAGTCACTCGAAGAATTCTGGCAAATAGTCGAATACATCAAAGAACATATTTCGGCCGATGCCAGCTTTGAATTTTACGACACCATATGCCGTCAGGTTGCCAACAGAATGCCCAATATCCGGAAGTTTGCAGGAGCACACGATCTGATATTCTTTGTCTGCGGCAAGAAAAGCTCGAACGGAAAAATCCTCTATCAGGAATGCAAAAAGGTAAATCCTAACTCATATCTAATAGACCAACCTGAAGAAATAGACAAAAATTTACTGGGCGAAGCTCAGTCTATTGGTATTTGCGGAGCAACATCTACACCTAAATGGTTAATGGAAGCCTGTAAAAAAGTCATTTTGAATAAATAAAATACAAAATAAAACGAAACTGTATATCGTTTATTTTTATTTAGTAACTTTGTATCAATCAATAACAACTTTAGACAATATATAATTATGGGAAGTATTAAATGTGTTGGTATTCTGACCTCAGGAGGCGACGCTCCCGGTATGAACGCAGCAATCCGTGCCGTCACTCGTTCTGCCATATTCAACGGCTTGAAGGTTAAAGGTATTTACAGAGGATATAAAGGACTGATTACTGGAGAAATTCAGGAATTCCAGACACAAAACGTAAGTAACATTATCCAGCAGGGAGGTACGATTCTGAAAACTGCAAGATGTAAAGAGTTCAAGACTCCTGAAGGACGCGCCATTGCATACGAAACCATGAAAAGAGAAGGTATTGATGCTCTGGTTGTAATCGGTGGTGACGGTTCTCTGACTGGAGCCCGCCTGCTGGCACAAGAGTATGATGTTCCATGTATCGGCTTGCCGGGTACTATCGACAACGACCTTTACGGAACAGACACAACCATCGGTTATGACACGGCTCTGAACACCATTCTGGACGCAGTCGACAAGATTCGTGATACAGCTACATCTCACGAACGTCTGTTCTTCGTTGAAGTGATGGGACGTGATGCCGGATTCCTGGCATTGAACGGTGCAATTGCAGCAGGTGCAGAAGCAGCCATTATCCCGGAATTCAATACCGAAGTCGACCAGTTGGAAGAATTCATCAAGAACGGATTCCGCAAGTCAAAGAGCAGTTCAATCGTATTGGTTGCCGAAAGTGAAATCACAGGCGGTGCCATGCATTATGCAGAACGTGTTAAGAACGAATATCCGCAATACGATGTACGTGTAACCATCCTCGGTCACTTGCAGCGTGGCGGACGTCCTACAGCACACGACCGTATCATTGCCAGCCGTATGGGTGTTGCCAGCATTCAGGCTTTGCTGGAAGGACAGCGCAATATCATGATCGGTATCGACCACGATGAAATTGTTTACGTTCCGTTCAACAAAGCTATCAAGAACGACAAGCCTATCAACAAAGAACTTGTCAACGTATTGAATGAGCTTTCTATCTAAAGAAACACTGACCACATAAAAAAAGTCTTGCAACTGCCCTCGAAGGTACGCTTGCAAGACTTTTCTTTTTCCCTCTATTTTCAGATTAACGCTCTTTCAAGGCATCAAAATACGTATCCAGCAATTTCTTTGCTGCAGTAAACGATGTAGCCTGCCCGCTCAGTACTTCTTTTTCCTTGGCTGCCAGCATGGCTGCAATTTGCGGATTATTATAAAAATGATCCCGTAAATGTTCGTTTATCGTTTCATACATCCAGTATTTTGCCTGCTCGTTTCTCCGATATTCAAAATACCCGTTCTTCTTGACAAAGTCGAAGTACTTGAAAATCATATCCCAGATTTCCTTGATACCCAACCCGTAGAAACCGGAGTAAGTAAGCACCTGCGGTGTCCAACCCGATTCTGCAGCCGGGAACAAATGCAATGCATTGCGGAAATGAGCTGCAGCCAACTTAGCCTTTTCTACATTATTGCCATCGGCCTTGTTTATCACAATTCCGTCGGCCATCTCCATGATACCGCGCTTTATACCTTGCAACTCATCACCGGTACCAGCCAACTGGATGAGCAAAAAGAAATCCACCATCGAATGAACGGCAGTCTCACTCTGCCCTACCCCAACCGTTTCCACAAATATCTTGTCGAAACCCGCTGCTTCACAAAGAATAATCGTTTCACGGGTTTTGCGCGCTACTCCTCCCAGCGAACCTGCTGTAGGACTAGGGCGTATAAAGGAATTAGGATGTACAGAAAGTTTTTCCATTCGGGTTTTGTCACCCAAGATACTTCCTTTCGAGCGTTCACTGCTCGGGTCGATAGCCAGAACGGCAAGCTTACCACCCTGCTCAAGCACGTGCAAGCCAAACACATCTATCGAAGTACTTTTTCCGGCTCCGGGAACACCACTGATACCCACACGAATGGAGTTTCCCGAATACGGCAGACATTTCTCTATGACCTCCTGGGCCAAAGCCTGATGTTCGGGTAATACACTTTCCACCAGCGTTACCGCCTGGCTCAGGACTGTAATGTCCCCTTTCACAATGCCTTCTACATATTCGGCAGCAGTAAACTGCCGGCGTTTGGGCCGTTTGCGCAAGTGCAGATACGGATTAACCACCGAAGGCTGTTCCACGCCCTCGTTCACTGCTAACCCCTTATACTCTTTACTGTTTTCAGGGTGTTCCATAGTTTTAGTATTTTTAGTTGTTCAACAAAGTCGCCTTTACACGGATGCTGATTTTGGGGTGTGCCGGGTCGTTGGTGATCATCAAGATACGCGAAGTTCCCTTCACCCGCTTCAAGTTATCAGCATATACCGTAATTTTCATTTTTGTAGACTGCCCGGGCTTGAGCACACGTTTTTTCAGATTTACGGCAACTGCCGTATTGAAAATCTGCATATCCCGAATATCCAAGTCCGATTTACCTTTATTGGTCAGCACCACGTTCATCGATTTCTTCTGACCGGGTTTCAACGCCGGGAATACAATTTCCGTAGATGACAAAGATACCACCGGCGGATTCTTGCGCTGCCAGTCGTTCAGATTCGAAAAGTCGGGCAACAATACCACCGATACCGGTATTTCATTTTCCGCACTCACCTTATCCCCCATAAAACGAGACAGATAAACCGAAGAAGTCGTAATACCCAGCTTAGGCAGTTTTTCTGTATTCAGTTCTATCAGAATCTTTCCGGTCTTTCCTTTTGCCAGCTTTTCCGGAACCGCTTTGGCACTCAAATAAGGAGGCAAATGCATCAGCACCGGCGAATAAGACTTGTTCGAGCCATTGGCAACGAGCAACTCAAATACAGGTTTGTCGCCCGCATTCACATCATCAAACTCGATTTCCTCCTTGTTCAGGCGGATAGGACCGATGGCATATGGATGCGTAAACGAGAAATTCTTCGAGTCGGCTGTTACCTCCCCCGTAAACGATACATAAATCGGCTTGGTGGAAGCGTTACAGTAAACCCCAATCATTTTATGAAAATGACCGATAGCCTCAGCATCAAATGTAGAGCTCACCTCCCCCGTCTTTCCCGGCAAGATAGGCTGCTTGGTCCAGTCTGGCTACATACATCCACAGGATGATGTCAAGTTCGAAATAACCAGATGCTTGTCTCCCGTATTGGTCACCTTATAGGTAATCTTCACCGGATTGCGCCACAGCACATAGCCGAATTCATAATTGGTTTTATCAAATTCTATCTTAGGTTGTGCTTGAGCTGTACCCACACAAAAACACAGCAGGACAGCCAACAGTAATAAATTTCTCATCTTATCAGTTTTTCATTCATAATGCAAACAAAGATAGAGAGAAAATCTTTTGCCACAAAAGGAGTGCCGCTTTTTTATGAAAGCTAAACACTCCTCTTCTGTTCATATCCCTGATTTTCTTTACACTCAAGTCCTGTTATTCAACAGTCAGCGTTTCCCCGTTGGTCCGTGCAATCCATTCGGGTGCATAAGCCGACTGTACCGATGCCGTACCTTGCTGGTACGTACCTTTCCGGTCGATGTAAACCGTATATTCAATCACATGTACCCCCTTGGTCAACTTGTCGATAAAGAATTCGGAAGAAGCATCCTTATGCACCTGATAATAACCCATTCCCTTCCGGCTGACATATCCGGACAAGGTTCCTCCCGGTTCCATGCAGGATGCCCTGCGGTCAGTCACCTGCACAAAATCCATATCCCTGTCGGCACGTATCGTAAGGCGTACGGTTATTTTATCCCCGACATGCAACGAAGTCCCGTCAATCACCCGGTTATCCGACACCAGTTCGCGCACAACAGACAAACCTTCCGTATCCCGTGCGGCAAGTTTTTCCGGCTTCTCACTGTACTGTACATACACAGCGCCCCAGCCCATCTTTTCACCGCTATTTTTTATAGCCAGTGTAGCAGCCGATGTCCCTTTCACCGGATAACTCCGTGTCACATAACCCGAATAAGTACCTGTAGCAGCAGACGATACCGTCAGTTTTTCACTTCCCCACGTCATATCAAGCTGAGCAGCCGTATCGGTAAAAGCCGTACCTGTACTGATAAAGGCAAAGACTGCATCGGCCGAAGCAATCGGACTTTCCCAACATTGCACCTGTTTCTGCTTCAGAAGCCAGCGCTTCATCGCATTCAGGAGCTGTTCATCCGGCTGAATAATCCGGATAGCCTCCATTGCAGCCACATGGGTCGGGATACGGTAACTTCTCCAGGTATAGGCAGCTTTCGGTGTATCAAAATAGCTTCCCATTGCCGGAGTAGAGACCAGATACTCTTTAACCGACTGCAACCACACAGCGGCCTCAGTCTGCTGTCCACAGGCATACAGTATTTGAGCTATCACCGCCTTCTCTGCAATTGAGCAAGCGGCAGGATGCTCCAACAAGGCTTTCACCAGTTCATTCTGCACCGACTTATCCAGCAATTGCATGGCTGCTTTATCCAGCGAGCCGATATAAAGGTAATTCAGAATCTGCTCATTCCATAGTTTCAGGTCATGCTGTCCTTTTGCCCGCTGCTCCAGCAAGCGTTCGTAATCCTGATGTACTTCCTTACTTAAATACCGCAAAGCCTGCTGATACAGCGGTTCTATTTCCAGTGAAACCAATGAAACACCCATTGCCTTCAAGCGTGCCATTCCTACAGCCAACTGTGTTGTGATATACCTGCTGCCCATCATTCCTTTGTACCAGCCCCAGGAACCGTCAGCAAGCTGCTGTTCACGCAACTTCCGCAAAGCCAGTTGCAACCTGTATTGCATGGTATTGACATCTGCCAGCATAGCAAGCTGTTTTCTGCGTTCCGATTCATGCTGTCCCTCCATCAGCCAGGGAGTTTCATGCAACAGTAAAGTCTTCAGCTCCTCATTCTTTTCCAGCGGACTCTTCAGCTCATCCGGATACTGCAACCAACTGTCCAATACTTGCTTCAGCTGCGGATTGTCCTGCACAATCTTCACGGCCAGCGCGTTGGCATAAAGTGCCGTACCCCACGAAAGCGCATCCTCCTGCAAGGGCTCTCCCAGTACAGGCAATGCCTGCAATACGTACCACTCCGGATTCGCCGTCAGTTCAACCGTCACCCGCTTATGACCGGCACTGTTGCTCTGCCCGTTAAACAAAGTACGCATGTCCACCTGCTGCGTCCGGTTGGGCTCTACCTGTACCGGTACCGTCTCAGTCACCCATTCCCTATCCGACAACACCGGCAAATAATGCTGCTCACCATCACTCAACACATCGGTAACGGCCATCACCTTGCAGACCAGCAAATCGTATGCATCGGGCACGACAAACGAGAAGTTCACAGCCTGATTCGCTCCGTCATTCACCGTAAACGAAACCGATTTCCGGTATACCGACTTACCACTCACTGCATCTGTCAGTTCCAGCATTGCCTTTCCTTTCAATACATTCATAGAAAGATTCTGAATCACAGCCGGAATGCTGACTTTATCCCCCTTACGGATAAAGCGTGGCAAATTAGGACGAATCATCAGTTCTTTATGGGTTACAGCCTTGTCCGTCAGTAATCCGTAATCCATATCCTTCGTATGCGCCATTGCCATCAGTTTCCATTCGGTCAGACGCTCAGGGACTGTAAACGACAAAACAGCCACTCCATTACTGTCTGTCCGCAAAGCCGGATAGAAGAAAGCCGTCTCAGCAAAATTACTCCGAAGCGACGGGCTGCCGGATGCCGGCAAAGCATTTTCCGGATTTCCGGCCAAGTCGGACACCACCTCCTCTTGAAAAACAACCTCGGTAACCGTTCCGCTTTCTTCCACCGAATCCAAAACCTTCGATTCAGCCAAAGGAGCACTGGCCACGGCCGACTTCATCATCGTGTTGGCACGCGCCATAATGCCTCCTCCATACCAGCCTCGTCTGCCAAGTAATGCCGGAACATACAGTCTGTCCTGCATCTCGCTCCACGCATTTACTCCCTGATACGATGGCAACGACGGGAACTGTACATACAGCGAAGTATAACTGTTTCCGAAATAAGAATTATAAGAAATCCAAGGCAACTGACGGCTAAAATAGAGTCTAAACTGCCACTGATAAGGATACAGCTGGTCTAGTGAAGCATCGTACAGGGTAGCCAGCAGTGAAGCATCCGCTTTTGCTCCGTCCGGAGAAGACACGCGCAGCTTCCACTCCTCCTTGCTGCCCGGCGTCAGCTCATCACGGAAACTTTCCCATTTCAACACCAGACGCTTATCCGGCTGGGGACATACGATCGTAGCCGTACGTCCATACGTTACACCGTTCTTGACAAACGCATAGACAACAGAAATACCTTTCCCGTAAGCTTCCTTATAAGGAAAAGCAATTTTCCGGATTTCATTACTCAAATGCATCACCTTTTTTTCGAGCAACTTTTCACCACTGTATACCCGATAATAGCAATACACATCCTGCTCACTGCTTCCTATATAAAGAGTAGGCACGACATTTTCCTTCCACTCCGTTCCGTCCTGATAAAACCATTCGGATTCCTTAACCGGTGGAACACGGTCTTGCAGCGAGAAAAGTATAAAGTCTTCTTCCGCCTTGCTCTTTCTGCCCTGCTCATCGGTAACAGTAGCTACCAAGCGATACCTGCCCGAAGGCATCCGAAGCAAGTCAACCGGAACAAACGCTTCCGACTGAGTCGTAGCAACCGACAAGACCTCCCGACCAACATTTCCCTTTTCATCCAGCTCAAACACCTTATAACGGACAGAAGCCTCAACTTGTTCTTCATTGAGATTCATGACAAGAAACTGAATCTTCTCCTGCTTTTCTTTTACAACCCGAGCCGTCAAGCCATTTATCCGAATAATAAGCGAGCTTTCTCCCACCGGTAAGTTCAGAAAACCGGTTTGTGTTTCCCCATTCTCTCCCGTTACTTCGGCTACGACCTTATATAAATAGTAATTCCTCCATACATCGCCATTATCCGGGAATGCAGTCAGAGGCGCTTCTATACGGAAATGCCCGTCGGCATCGGTCTGCGTAGTGCCCGAAGCCAAGACTTCTCCCTCCTCGCTATTCCGCACCCAGAAGTTCAGCGAACGCAGTACCCGGTAATTCACCCGACACAGGCGTAAAGGAACACCCGTAAAATTGATAGCCTCAGCCTCTACAGTAACTGTATCGCCTGGCAGATAACTGCGCGTATAGGGTAGAAAGTCAACCCGGAAGGTAGGCAGTTTATACGCTTCCACTTGGAAAGAACAACTTCCATCCTTCGTGGAAATACCGAATCTTCCCGGCAACACCGACTCCGGTAAAACAAAGTCCACGCTAAACGCTCCGAAATCGTCCGTCCTTATCTGCTTTTTCTGTAACGAGCGACCGTTGGCATCCCTCAGCTCCAGTTCTCTTTCCACATTTTCGGCCACCTGTGTTTTATCTCCATATTGCCTGTACACACGTCCGGTAAGCCGGACCATCTGACCGGGCCGATACAATCCACGGTCGGTAAAAAGCACCGTACGCAACTGCTCAGCATTTTCACCACTCCGAGGAGTCCACCAGGGTGTATAAGCCGTCAGAGGCTCCATTCCCTTGTCTGTATCCGTACAGAAACGCACAAAATACCCCTTCAAGTCTTCCCGCTTTACCTGCAACTGCCCGTTCTCGTCAGCCTTCAAGGTTTTGTACAAACGGAATCCGGATGCATCCCTGCTGTACAACTCCATCCAGCTATTGGGAACCGGATGCCCCGACTTACTGTCGGTAATGATAAAATCACTGGCAGCCTGCGTAACAGCCAGTCCCATCAGTGTCGACAGATGCATGACCTTATAAGAAGCAGTCGCACGATAACCATCCGGCAACAATTCTACCAGATACGTTCCAGCCTGCGGAAGCTGCACACGCACCGTTGTATCCTTGGGCTGATAGTCTGTTGGAACCTGCAAGCCGAAATGCTGTTGATAAAGCTGCTTACCTTTATTTTTCAAAAGCTCTTTTTCCGGTTTATAGGTATGCCAGAAATCAGAAGGCTCTCCCTTCAACCTGTATATCGTACAGGTAAATCCCTTGACATTCCGATGCACTACACGCACGGCAGCCTCATCACCGGGATAACTATAACCAAAATCCACAGACAACTCGGGCGCTTTAATCTGTGCTATCATACTCTTCAGTCCGTCCGAAAACGGAGTATCCGGATAGCGCTGCAATCCCTCTTGGGCCAGTGCAAGCTGTTTCACACGGTCTGTATTCTCATAACACATAGCCAGTTGCCTGTAAGCTTCCGCACAAACCTCAGTACCTTCGTACTCCTTAATCCATACATTCAAACAGGCAATAGCAGAATCTTGCTGTTCGGGATAATAAGAAGACAATGCATATGCATTCAGTCGGTAAGGCAACATTTCAAGACGAGTAAACAAGGCCGCCGACGGATTGTCCGCAGCATATGCCGAAATCAGACTGCTATACATAGCCAGCACCTCTTGTCTGACTTCCGCATTTCTACGCATATTCACATCAGCCAGCAGCGAACGGATAGCCTGATGTACCAGCAAGTCATACAAGTTGTCTTTGCCATAACGCTGGCTCCATTTTCCGCTTTCCGTCATCGGCATGTACGCTTCGGAACTCACTTTCAGAAGCGACTCCCGTTCTTTCAGAGATGCCTTAAAATATTGCAAGGCCACCGTTACGTCAGCCGGAGATTTTTGCAGGGCATAGCTGCCGCACAAGCTGGCCAGCACAGCCTTGTCGATTGCGTTTGTTTCGTTTTTCTCCCATTCCCTGAGCCGGCTTATTTCAATTTCCGCACTGTCCGGCGACAAAGCCGTCTTCCACTCGGCACGAAACAGAAAAGCCTTCATCAGCTGGGGCGTATTCTTTTCGGCCGTTGCTTTTTCCATCAGCCTGTTTGCAACTGCTATTACCGATTGCGGCAAATCTTTTTTTTGCAATTCTTCGGCTTCTTTCCACAAGTCATCGTACTGCTGCGCATATACAGGCGCAACCATAAACATAACAATGAACCACACCCAATACTTTACAATCATCTTTTTCATATCCAGAGCGTTTGGTTATATTCTGTAAAGTAGCAAGATACAAAGTTCACTGCATATTTGCCAGTTAAAAGTATTAAAAGTAGAATTCTTTTTATCTTATTTCCTTAAAATCCCCAAACATTCTAGATAACCTTTTTCCTTATCGTCCCCGACACGCTCAGTACCGGCAGATAGATAAAGATACCTATTACCGACATCACCAGTCCGCCTATTGTTCCGGCAGCCAGAGGGAACCAGAACGGTGTCTTCTCGCCTATCATGAACGGCACGAAGCCGAGGACGGTCGACATCACTGTCAGGAAGATGGGGATGACCTTCACATTCCATGCCTTGGTATAGGCCCTCAGCGGAGAGAGTTTCGGGAAGTTCCTTCTTATGGCATTATACTCGTTCAGGATGTAGATACTTGCGTTCACCGTAATACCGCATAGCAGCACGAAGGATGCGAAGCCTCCCTGGTCGAAGTTCAGGCCGAACAGATAGAACGTGAGGAACACCCCGATGTACGATACCGGTATCACGAAGATGATGGCAAGCGGCTGGCTAAGCGAATCGAACAGGATGGCCGATATGAAGAAGATGATGGAGATGACTATCAGCAGAAGCCAGTACTGGCTGTTGTCATCCCTGCCCCAGCTCCAGTAGGCGCTGTCACTCTCCACGGTATACCCCATAGGCAGACGCTTCTTCATAAGCTCTATATCCTTATCCAACAGCTTTCTTCCCTGTTCCGACGAGCCGATATATTCATATTGCAGACACAGACGGTACTGCTGGTTCTCCTTCGCCACCTGTTTGGGAGCCTGACTTTTGGCAAGCACGGCAAGGTCGGACAGCTTGTACTGTTTCCCATTCACCACAAACGGAACGGCCATGAACGCCCATACGTCATAGTCACTGCTCTGTCTGGATGAAAGACGCAGATACTCTAAGCTGTTGTCGTATATGATACTTCCGGCCAGCTGGTCGCGCATGAATACCGGACGCAACACGGCAAACAGGTCGTAGGCCGTCAGGTTCTCCTCCGCCATCCTGCGCTTGTCGAACTCCAGATAGAACTCCGTATAGTCGTCCTTCCACCATGAGAACTCGGAGCTTACGGTCACTTCCTTTATACGCCGGTGGGTAAGCAGCTGTTTCTTCATCTCCTCTGCCCAGTAGCTAAGCTCATCATAGTTATAGCCGTACATCTTCACACGGAAACTTCCTGCCGATTCGCGCACGTCGTTGCTGAATCCCTGGTCCTGAAGTCCGTAAACTGTCCAGCTTCCTCCTCCCAAGGTAAGCGTCTTGCTGATTACATTCGACTTCAGCACGTATGGGAATCCCGTATGGCTGTGCTCCTTCTTGAAATATACCTGTATGCCTGCCCGGCGCGCATTATATACTGAAGTCTGGAACTGGCGTATTTCCCTGAACTCGCTCAGATATGTCTCCATTCTCTTTATAAGCGCATTCATCTGTTCCAGCGTACTGCCGTTGGGAAGTGTGGCATTGATATACAGCACCACCTCACTCTCGTCACGGTTGAAGTAGCTGCCGTCGTACACCTTCTCCGCGAACAGACGCAAGGAACCGCCTAAGGCCTTGTCCACTATGGGCTTTATGTCTTCCCTGTAGGTCTGGTTGTCGAACACCCTGTTGTACCATTCCGCCCATCTGCCTTTCGTCTCCGCATCCTCTATCTTTTCGGGAAGCATGAACACAGGAAGTCCGAAACCCAATACAAGCAGTATAAAGGCAACGGCCCTGTACCGGCTCAGAAGTATTATCATGCCACGGTAGAAACGTGTGAAATATACCGCTCCACGCTTTACCCGCATACGGACATGGCGGGGTTTTCCCCCGGCAAGACCTGTCTTCTCTATCATAGGCGGCACGAAGAAAAGCGCAACCAGCAGTGAAATGCCAAGATTGATGATAACCACGGCTGCGAAGTCCTGAAGGTTCAGGCGTATCTTCTCGTCGAGGAAGAATATGATGACCAGTGCACCGATGGTAGTCAGTGTAGCGGCCAGCACCGACATGAAGGCCTTCAGGTTGCGCCTCCTCAGGATATGGTCGGTCATCACGATAATATTGTCTATCACCAGGTTCAGCGATATGGTGATACCGGCCAGTGAATAAAGCTGTATCTCCAGTCCGAAGGCATAATAAAGTATAGCGGCAACCGCAATATTGACGGTCAGCCCGGTAACGATCAGGAACAGATAACGCATGTTCCGTGTGATAAGCGCCACGAAAAGCAGCAGTATCAGCACGGTGATTCCCGTACGGAACCGGATGGTATCAAGTTCCTTCGATATGTATTCGGTGGCATCATAGCCGGTATGTATCTCATATCCGGGAGGCATCACGGCTTCAGCTCCGGCTATGACTTTCTTCACCTCCTCTGCCAGTGCAAGCTGGTTGGCGGTTTCGGATGCGGTAATGGAGAGGTAGATAGAGTTGAGCCCGTTGATACGGTAATACGATGCGGGCTCCTGCTCGGTACGTGTCACCCTCACCAGACGGTCGAGCGGGACCATGTTTCCGTCCTTCGACCTGACGGCAATCTCCGACGGCACGAAACCGTCCGCGCTGCCCTCCGTGGTACGTACAAGCCTTATCCATTCGGAAGTGCCGCCTTTCTCCAGTTCGCATATACCGAGAAACTCCCTGCCGTAGCGCTCTTTAATGGCGGAAAGGATATCCTGTACAGATATTCCGGTGCTTTCAAGCTGCACATTGTCATACACTATCCTCCATTCCATGGGTGTGGCACCGCTGAGTTCCACCTTATACACCCCGTTCAATGCCGAAAGCAGGGGCTTTATGCGCTCCTCCCCGTACTTCTGTATCACTATCGGAGTGGCCGGAGCATTCAGCGTATAGGTCATGAACGGACGCGACGCGTTGTCATCGCTTCTCCGGGTGGAGATGAGCGGGTAGCTCACACCGTCGGGAAGCTGCGACCACAGCTGTCTGACAAGTGTGGACACCTCAAACCGTGTGGCATCTATATCCGCATGCCTGTCAAGCTCTATCCTTATATATCCGCTCCCGTTGTCGGAAGTGGAGGTGATGTTCCTTATACCGCTCACCCTCGACAGCATCCCTTCCAGGCGGCTGGTCACCTCCGTCTCCACCACCCTTGCAGAGTTGCCCGGCATGGAGAAGGAGACCGAAAGCCCGGGCATGTCACGTGAGGGCGACAGCTTGACCGGAAGCAGCGGCACAAGCGCAATACCCACCAGTGACAGGCATACAAACGTAACTATCAGTGTAAACGACGACCACACAAGCGGACGTTCCTTGTTCTTTTCCTTCATACTCATCCCAATGTCATCTCAACAGGTTGTCAAAATCAAAACGGTCGGAAAGCGACATGCCCGACTCGAAGTCATGCAGCGTGAGCTTGCGTATCTTATAGTAGTTCAGCCAGTAGTTCTGCATGGCCTGTATATAATTCTTCTGTGCCTCCTGCTGGCGGTTCAGTGCAAGAGTCAGACTGTTGATGTCGGCCTTGCCTATGATGAACCTCCTGCGTGTCCGGTCGTATGCCAGTTCGGCAAGGTCGAGTGCCTCCTCTGCGCTGGCTATCATGTCCTGCTGCACGCTGAAGTCGCTCACAGTCATCATCACATCCTCCTCCAGACTTATCTCCTCCTGACGGGCTGCAATCTTCACCACATTCAAGTTGTTCCTGGCCATATTGTACTTGCCCTTGCGTACGCCCCAGTCCACAAGCGGTACCGATACGGTAAACGACACAAGGTCCTGCTGCAGCAGGTTACGGTAGGCCGCGCCGATATTGTCGGCCACCTGGTTGAAACCCACACTCGCGTTGAAGCTGGCGTTGAAGCGCGACTCCTTCTTAGTGCGGTCAACCTCACGCTCGGCCTCCAGTACGTTCTGCCTCTGTTCCAGATATGCAGGATTGTTCTCGCGGGCAAGAGCCATGGCACGGTCGGCAGGGATTTCGATATAGCGCGGACGTGCGGGAAGGTCTATCTCGATATACGAGTTCCTGTCCATATTGAGGAATGTGGCAAGCGCCGACATGGCACGCTTGCGGGCAATCTCAGCATTTTTCAGCGTATTGCGCGCGTTCACCCTGTCCAGTTTCAGGGTAAGAAGGTCGGCCTGTGATATGGAAGCGATTTTCTGTCTCTGCTCGCCTATGGCATACAGTGTATCAGTGGTGGCCACATTGTCCAGTGCAAGCTTATAGTCAGCCTGTGCCATGGCAAGGGCGAAGAAATAGTTCACCGCCTCTTCCGATACACTCTCGGCATTATACAGATACTGCTTCTTCACCTTCTCGAACTTCAGCGGCTCTATCCTCCTGTCCCACCTGAAGGCGTTGAAGCCGAGCAGGCTCTGCTGGTATCCTATACGGAAAGGCACGGTAGAGAACTGGGTGGAATTTGTATCACCGAAATTGCGCATATAGTCAAGCTGCGTGTCAACATAGAACGTACCGCCCAGAAGGTCGAAGTTCTGCGCAAGGCTCAGTCCGGCAGAAGCGCTCAGCATCTGCTGCTCGCGGTACACGTCGATATCCTGCTGCGAGTCATAACGCTGCGTGATGTACCTGTAATACTGCGCCGGAGTCATGTTCAGCGTAAGGCTCGGCAGTCGCGCCGCCTTGTAGCTGCGGTACTCCCAGTATCCCGAAAGATACATGTTCTGATAACGGAAAGCCGACAGCGAGCTGTCGTTGGCCATGGTGATGGTCTCCTTCAGGTCCAGTCTGAGGACACTCTGGGCCTGTACTCCCGCACCGCAAAGTGCAGACAGGAGCAGTATTTTAATTTTTCTCAGTTTCATGTTTTCTATATATAAACCAGTAAATAAGAGGAATTACAAAAAGGCTGATCACAAGTCCCACCGTCATGGTGCCTATCATGGCAACCGAAAGCGGACGCTGCATTTCCGAACCGAGGTCGGAGGTGAAAAGCAGCGGAACCATGGCGAACACCGTAGTCAGCGTGGTCATGATGATGGCCCTGAGCCTTCTGTGGCCTGCCGTATGTATGGCATCAAGCAGGGGCATGCCTTCCTTGCGCAACTCGTTGATGGAGTCGAGTTTCAGGATGGAGTCGTTCACCACGATACCGCATGAAACGATGATACCGATGGCCGACATAAGGTTCATGGTATGTCCCGTAGCCCACAGCAGCACCAGTCCGAAGGCTATGTCCATAGGTATCTCGGCAAGCACGATAAGCGGCTGGAGGAAACTCTCGAACTGTGCGCACAGTATGAAGTACATGAGCAGCACCGATATGAGCAGGATTACCGTCAGCTCACCCATCATCTTTTTGTTGGAGAAGAAACTTCCGCCGAACGACACATCCCAGCGGCTGTCACTGTCCACTGCCCTGCGCACGCCGTCCATCACCTGAAGCACATTCCCCACATTATAGAAGTTCACGGGGATATACTCACCGTTGCGTCCGGCGGTAATCTCCTTCAGGTCCTCGTCGGGAACTATACGCACCAGCTCGCGCAAAGGGATATGGTTCCTTTCCCCTGTAACTGCATCAGCGTTGGTCTCTACAAGCGTTTCCGCAAGGATACGGTTCACGCTCATCTCCCTTCCGGCTATACCTATGGGAAGATACTGCTGGTAGGAACGCAAGGTTGAAACCCGGTTGTCCTTCAGTGCGGTACGCAGCACCCTTACCACCTCGTCATAGTTCACATTATATATAAGAAGACGGTTACGGTCAACCTCCAGGTTAAGCTGGCTGCGGAACGGAGTACCGTCCGGCATATAGCCTGTCTCTTTTGCTATATCCGCCTCAATCTCCCTGACATCCGAAGCTTCGGGAGTCGAAGTGCGGTCGGAAGAGCGGAGCTGCGCCACAAGGTCAGGCTCCCCTGTCACGAAAAGCTTCTCGAATATGGTAACAGGCGGCGAGAAAGTCACCGTTGCTGCCGGATATTCCCTGCGTATCCTGCTGCCGAGCATTTCCGTAAGGACAGGTATACCCGAAGGCTCCGCTGTACGGAAATAAAGCTCGGCCTCGCCGGAGGAGAGTTCGTTCTCCGTACCGAGCAGATAGTCCTGCATACCCACGTATGCCGTATGCTCCTCCACAAGCGAATCCGTCATGGCAAGTATTGCGTTCACCCTGCGGTTGTTCTCGTCCACATGTATGTTCTCGTTCCATTCTATGCCCACCACAGTCTCGTTCTGGTCAATCTCCGGCATACGCTCCTTTTCAATCACCATGAACATCAGCACACACAGCGGCAGCGAGACTGTCGCAAACGCCATGGTCATCTTCTTGTGTGCAAACACCCACCCGATGCCGGCATCATAGAAACGTGTCAGCCATTCGTTCCTGAGCAGATTCCTGAAGCTGGCGGTAAACCAGTTGTGCTTCCTTATGCCCATACGGTAGAACAGCACATACAGCACAGGCAGCAGCATGATACCCGTGAAATAGGACACCATCAGTCCCGAAGTGATTGAGAACGCCTCGTCCATGAAAATCGCTCCTGCAATACCGCTCATGAATACCAGGGGCACAAACACCGCAATGGTGGTAAGCGACGAGCTCAGCATCGGAGTAATCATCTCCGAGGTTCCCGCCACTGCCGCGCGTTTCAGCGAACAGCCCTTCTCACGGTACTGCGACACGTTCTCCGTCACTATTATGGCATTGTCTATCATCATACCCACGGCAAGAATCAGTCCCGAAAGCGAAATCACATTGAGCGAGATCCTGCATATATAGAAAAAGAAGAAGGTGATGACAACGGATGTAATCATGGTAATGCCTATGACAAGCGGCGAACGCACGTCACCGATGAAGAACACAGCCACGATGAATATGAACAGGAATCCAAGCGTGAAGTTCTGCTGCAGGTTGGATATGGTATAGTCAAGCAGTTCGGTCTGGTTGCGCGAGATGCCGAACTCTATGTCGGGATATATCCTTGTGAAATAGTCAGTTGTCTCCTTCAGCTCACGGCGCAGATTGTCCATGTTCTCCTCGCCCTGCTTGATGATGGCAAGAGTCACGGCTCGCTTCCCTCCGGCAAGCGAGCGTCCCGTCTCGTTTCGGGTAACGGTCTGCACACCGCAGATGTCGCCCAGACGCATCACCAGTCCGTTACGGTTAAAATAGATGTCCTCCACATCCTCCGGAGTACGGAGAATTGAGGCTATACGTATGTTGTATTCATAATATCCGTCACGCACAAGCATGCTTCCAGGCTCCACATTGTTCGATGACAGTATGGATTCAAGGTCGGCCAGTCCCATGCCGAGGCTCTCCATCTTCCCCATGTCCGGCACAATGCGCAGCATCTTCTGCGGCACGCCTGTCATATCGGCCATTGCCACCTGTGGCAGCTGCTCGATACGGCGTTTCACCACATTCTCGGCCAGCGTGCACATTTCGAGGAATGCATCCCCGTCGGTCTCCTGATATGGGACAGCATCCTTCAGTGTCATGTTAAGGTAGAACACGGGAATGTCCGTAGCGCTTGCCTTGATGGCCTTCGGACGCACAGCATCCCTTGGCAGACTGTTCATTGCGGCATCAATCTTCTCGTTCACCTCTATGAAGGCAAGGTCGGTGTCCGTGCCGAAGTCGAACGACAGGCGTATGATACCCGACCCGTCGCGTGTCTCGCTCCTCATCCCGCTGAGTCCGGACACCTGCATGAGCTGTCTTCTCACGGGGGCCACCATCGTGTTCTCCAGCTCACGGGCGGAAGAGTTCTCGCCGGTCACCTGCACGGTTATTTGCGGAATGTCTATATCGGGAAGAAGCGATACGGGCAGCGAGAAATAAGTCACCAGTCCCACTATGAAGCAGGCTGTGAAAGCCATGAGTACCGCTATAGGTCTCTTAATCAGAAATCTTACCATAGTACGGACATGTTTTTAAGGTATCACTTTAACCGGAGCCTCATGTGCAAGGTTCACGTTTCCGGTCACGATAATCTGCGCCCCTTCCTCCATGCCGTCACCGGTCACGGTATATTCGGTCATATTCTCCAGTCCGGTAGTCACATAGTTCCACATAGCCTTACCGTCCTTCAAGGTAAATACCACCTGCTTACCTGTACGCAGCACCACGGCTGTCTTGGGCACAACAAACTGGTCGGGAACGGAGCGTTTCACGCTTACACGCACGTTCATACCGTCGAACAGTCTTGCACCACCGTTCACCTTAGCCCTTACACTCACAAGGCCGTTTTCATCCACCAGCGGATTTATTTCCGACACGATGCCGCTGCACGATCCGGCAGTTCCGGCAAACGGAGTAACCTCCACCCTGTCGCCCCTGTTCACAAGCGGCAGCTCGCTTTCCAGCACCTTGAAGGCTACTTCCATACCACCGCTTCCTATCACACGGCAGAAAGGCTTCGAACCGTCAGGACGGTTGAAGCTGCGCGATTCAAGATTGGCCACAACCCCGTCAAACGGTGCGGTTATAACTGCCTGTTCAAACTCGTACCTTGCCAGCTCGTATGCGGCACGGCTCTGTCCGTAACCGCTCTTTACTTCTGCAAGGCTGACTATATCCTTGGGGATTTCCTGCATACGGTCCGGTGAATACCCCTGACCTATCAGCACATCCTTCATCTCCAGTTCCGACTGGCGCATCGCTATCTCCGCTTTCTCCAGACTGTTCTTCAGGGTGAAAAGGTCGAGTTCGGCTATCTTCTGGCCTTTCCTTACATGGTCACCGTTCTTCACGTATATATGTGCCACCGGCTCCGATGTAACCCGGAACGAAAGGTCGGCATACTGTGAGGCCGTCACCTTGCCGTTGCTCACCAACTCATGGCTGAACGCTGTCTTCTTCAGTGTCATTACCGTAACCTCGTTCACCTGTGAGGGCAAAACCGTTTCCACTCCTTCTTTTCCGGAAGTATCGTCTTTCTTCTCTCCGCAGCCTGCCAACATTCCGGCGGCAAGCAGCACATATACGTAGTGTCTTCTCATCATAATTGGTAATATGTATGTATTTACATAAGTAAAAATATATTGACTATTTTTACCTTCTCAAATTTGTCATATAACTAGAAATGATATTTTACTAAATGATATTCAGGATCAAAACTCAGGCCATATAAAGTCCTGTTTATCTCATCAATTGCAAATGTAAACACAGGTACGGGAAGCTTATAAACCTTGTCAGGAGTTCCGTCTAGATTGAAAGACAGTATGGTGTCTAAAAGGTATGAATCTATAGATTGCCCCTCGCGGTATACCCTACCTGAATATAATACGTAAATTTCTCCACCAGAATAAAGAGGACAGAAATATGCATCACGAGTTTCCCCGGATACAGAACTTACTTTCTGAAGTCCATTTTCATTGGAAAGTTCCCTTACAGCGGGGAAAAAATGATCAGGACCATGCATACGCTTGACCAGAACACCTTCATAATCGTATATTTCAATCAGGTCTGTCGATTTATAGAAAAGCCAAATATGATTGTTCAACGGATCAACTACCATTTCACAGGCATATCCTTCCATTTGTTCCAAAGGAGACAGTTCTTTACCCCAAAAAGGATACATTCCTTTGGTCTGCCGGAAAGTTCCATCCGACGCAAAGTAAGTAAGGCGTTTATGTTCTGTATTAAGGACAGTCGTGACAAACTGCTGAAGGCCTGGTAATAAAACCACATCACTGAAAGGTTCCTCCAACCGTATCTTTTCTCCTTCAGGGAATTTTGGTGAATTACAGGCCGAATCCTTGTTATAGACCATGAAATAGCTGCCCATCAGATCAGAAACCCCGAATAAAGAATCCACTACCTGAATACGATATGCGCTCAATAGTTCCTGTGGTCCGTTTCCCATTGAAATACAGGCATCTCCTATTGGAGTAAGCTGGGGCAGCCTGAATCTTTGTATGAACCCGTCTCCTTTTCGGTTTTGGACAAACAATGTAGAATCTACACATAATATACGCAAAGGCATAGACAGGAAACAATCATTTGGCAGCTTCAGCGTGTCACTGCATTCCACCGTATTAAAATCGGACCATGAAATCAACGTGGCACTATCGTACGACTTCTGATGACTACATGCTGATACAAGACAACAGACAATAGCAAATAGACTTTTTTTCAAGAAAATCTTCATATATTATTAATAAACAGATTAGTAACAATAAGAGACAATAAAGAAACGGGGCAGCTTTTTCAATGCTTCAGAATCAGGCGTATATTTGTCAGGTAATTTCCCGTCTTTAAACAACTTTTGCAAGTGCTTCTCACATGCACCATTTTCATCCTCCTCATAAATCAGGAACAGAGGACTGGCATACGATGTTCCAGTGTCTGAATTCCCTTCATACTGGACATAACGAAACTTCTTTTCCGTATTCTTCTTTTTATACCACATGGATGTGCCGACATAAGTAAACAACTGGAACTCTTTTCCTCCCTTAAAGTCCAAAAACTGGATAAAATTTATATGATCACCTTCATTTACCTTACCGCCTATGATTTTATCACCATACAAATCCTTCACATAAACACCGTTCTGATACTCCTTCAAATCGAGAGAATACTCTCCATTTCTTCTGACTTGTATGTCAAACATGTATTTAAAAGCCAGCGCACTTGGCACTGGAGCGAGTTTACTTCCTGCGGAAGTAGTAATTGTAGTAACTCCATAAGGTTTTTTCCGTACCTGGGCTGTCGTTAAAAATGGAATAAATCCAAACAAAACAAATAATAATATGTACTTCATAAATTCATAATAACCTCATTAACTATTACTAATTAATTCATGATAAAAATAAGATTTATAAGGAATTATAATTACAAAAGTATAAACTCCTTATGGTTACTAATAAATATTTCATCCTTGAGACAATATGTTTTTATATATTCATGTAATTTCGAACAGGACTCAAACAATTTATAAATATTGATAATTGTTGAAACCATATTCAACTTGAAATTTTCAAAACGTAAGATCTCAAAAGTTCAATTCTTTCTAAACTAGAATAAAAATAACATAATACTTAGTAGAATCGACTGAGAAATTTTACAAATAAATGATGAATAGGAATATTGCTAACCAACATCAATAATTTGTAAAACTTCTCAGTTAAAATTTTATTATCTAAATATTGGAAAGATGCAGTTAACCTCGATATCCATCACACACACCTTTGTATCGGCCATACTGATAAACATGGCACTGCATAAAAAATGCAAATTGACAACCATAAGTTTGGCAAGCATACATGCTCAGTGACTCCCCATCATTTGCTAGAGCTTCAACATTAGCTATCGCTAAATCTGATAATTGAGCTTTCTTTTGAGAATTATAAACACTATATCCTGCAATTGAAGCAAAGATAGAAACAAATACTAATTTGAATAAATTCTTTTTCATGGTAATTCTTAGTTTTTAATTGTTATTATTTCAGATTTATCACACAATAATCTATTTCTAGATGTCGTAATACTTAAGTTTTTATATTTAAATACAATAAAGATATAAAGAGAATCCTTCTGAACGAGAAAATGTCAGTGCGTATAGTTCGGACGGAGCACCTGAATAGCAAGACAACTTGAAAATCTGCTTGTCTGTCTTATACCGCGCCAATCCATTACCTTCCCAGTCAAATATTGAAATATTATATAGGTTGTTAGGGTCTGAATCACCAATCAATACACTGTAAATCACATCGTCTGTGGCACACATTGCAGAAAATCCATACTTCATATCTGTAGCCGGAACCAAATCTCCTGCTTCAAAAGAAACCAGAGGCTCATAAAACCGATAAATGCCTGACAATGATATGGAAGCTGAAGATAAGTCAAATGTTTCCAATACCCCTCCATACAATGTTCCTGTTGCCACTTTATTTTTAGACGGAGAAAAACATACATTAGGAGAAAGAAACACCTTCTTAATATCCTCATTTTCGACAGGGAAATCATTGTACTGACAAACTACAGAATTTCCATCATATATCTGAAAACGTTTCTGGCCTGTCTTTTCAACTCCCAGTTGTCCATCTACGAGATATTGTCCACCCAAGTCCCATGCTCTACGAACTATACCGTTACAGGAGGAAAAACTGACATTATCAACAAATGATACCTGCAAGCTGTCATCATCATTCTTAACAGAATAATTAAACAGTTTTTTTTGAGACTGGTCATATATTTGCAGATTATCTCCATCAACCATCATAGACAATGCCGTATGAATTTCACCCGGACCTTGCCCTGCAGGAACATTGCTGCCCAAATACCTTCCATCATGTTTGTCATATACATGCAACCATTTGCCTTCCGACAGGGCCAATATATAGACATAGCGGCTGTCAACTGCCATATCGTAAGCATAGCTTATCATCAAGTCATCAGAAAGACATTTACCAGTTAGCTCATGTTCTTCAATAAACTGAGGTTCATTATAGGTATTATCCGATGAACACGAACAAAGTGAAAAAATCAGTACTATTATCAATACATTGCTCCGCATTGGCATCGTCCTTTAAAACCGGTAGATTTACCATAACCATTAACTGCTATATACTCCCTGTAACATGACCAGCAAGTTCTTTTACAAGTAACAACTATACTACCACCGTCACAACTAATCATTAGCCCATTCTCATTCCATGCCAATGCCTCCACATTAGCCAAAGCCAAATCTGACATCTCAGCTTTCTGTTGTGTTGAATACACACTGTAAGCGGCTACCAAAGCGAATGTAGCCACAAATAAACTTTTGATAACTTTCATAAAATTTTATTTTTTAATATTGTTATAATTATTATAGGAAAATAAACCTCCATTCTCTCAATTATGATTTTATAATTACCTTTGCATCGGTAACACCTCCTTTCTTCGATTGGATGGGTTTAACATGGGGTGGAACATGATATTCATTGTTTGCAGACACGTAATTCATGTTTCCACTCTTTTCCATAACCTACCCGATTTTATATTATTTTTTTATTTATTCTTCCACATTTTTTATCTTCCAATATTTTCTTTACCTCATGTTTCATTTCCCTTATTGCAGTAGAATTCACCTTAGGCTCAGCATGAAGCACATACTCTGCCTCCCTGATAAGCTTTACCCTGTCAAAATACTCAGATTCCGCATAAAGCTTTACCAGCAGATAGTGGGGATATACACGCTCCGGCAATCTGCGGGTTGAACGCAGCAGATACATCTCTGCTTTTCCATACTCACCGCTTTCATGTGCATTGCGTCCCAGAATATTCAATATCATCGGATCTCCGCTCACAGTCATGGCTTTCAGCAGAACCTCTTCTGCCTTGCCGTAACTTCCGGCTTTGTATAATGCCCTTCCGTACTCAAAGCAGAAATCTTTATTCCAGGACATTTTATCATAAAGCTTTTCATATTCATCGGCAGCCGCCTTAAATGCTCCGGAATGATAAAGGACCCTGACTGGCATCCACTCGCGAACAGCCCGGGTGCGTAAGGAGTACTTACCATATATATTCACCGAAGCTGCTAATCCGGCCACAACAACCGGCAGCAGGACTGCTACAGCATACCTTTTACGCTTTATCATAATCAGGCCCTCGCCACAAAGCGCCATTACCGTCAATAGCCATACAGAAACAATAGCCGGGATATGAAGCGGATAGGAAAAGCACGCAAATACCATAAGCGATACAAGACATCCGCCCATTCCCGCAAGATGTTTACGGATCCCGGCTATCATTGACAACACAAG
>ENA-UOJO01001591-UOJO01001591.1-human-gut-metagenome-genome-assembly--contig:-P57-NODE-1591-length-27980-cov-10.790868_pt1 | contig 27980 bp, 26 predicted proteins | sample MGYA00242351_ERZ723898 | MGnify/ENA metagenome assembly ERZ723898 | reverse complement strand
TGTACTTAACCGTTTTTGTATAGTGTTAGGGTGTCACATCAATTGTAACCCTACAAATTTGTAGGATAAGGACATAAAATCTGCTTGACAAGTTTAGACCATGGTAATATAATATGTAAGTCTGTGATAGTACGTAAATGTAAGCCAAAGCCCCGGCGAGCATTTAAACTATATAGAAAAGCAGAACGCGGCGAAGTAGCGTCCGGACATTACGAGACTTACGCCTGTTCGCAAAAGTATTATGGATATCATCAATTGAGGAGGAAAACCCATGAAAACATTTATGGCTAGTCCTGCTACTATCGATAGAAAATGGTATGTAGTAGACGCTGAAGGTAAGACATTAGGACGTTTAGCATCAGAAGTTGCTAAGGTATTAAGAGGAAAGAATAAAGCAATCTTCACACCACATATTGATACCGGTGATTATGTAATCGTTGTCAACGCTGAGAAGATTAAGGTTACAGGTAAGAAGTTAGACCAGAAGATTTACTATCGTCATTCTGATTATGTTGGAGGAATGAAGGAGACAACTCTTAAGGAAATGCTCAACAAGCACCCAGAGCGCGTTATTGAGTACGCTGTTAAGGGAATGCTTCCAAAGGGACCTTTAGGACGTCAGATGTATACTAAGTTATTCGTATACGCTGGTCCAGACCACAAGCATGCAGCACAGAAGCCAGAAGCTTTAACATTCTAATAGAGGGAGGTAAATCACATTGGCTACTACAAAGTATTACGGAACAGGAAGAAGAAAATCATCTGTTGCTAGAGTATATTTAGTACCTGGAACAGGAAAGATTACAATCAATAAAAGAGATATTGATGAGTATTTAGGACTCGAGACATTAAAGGTTGTTGTTCGTCAGCCATTAGTTGCAACTGAGACAGCTGACAAGTTTGACGTATTAGTAAACGTTAGAGGTGGCGGATATTCAGGACAGGCTGGAGCAATCAGACATGGTATCGCTCGTGCATTACTTCAGGTAGATGCAGAGTACAGACCTACACTTAAGTCTGCTGGATTCTTAACAAGAGATCCACGTATGAAAGAGCGTAAGAAATATGGTCTCAAAGCCGCTCGTCGTGCACCACAGTTCTCAAAGAGATAATTCAAGAGAATATTACGGAATGTACAGAACCCCGAAAACATTGTGCTTTCGGGGTTTTTCTTTGCCCATAAAGCAAAAAGTGCTGCCCAAACATTTAACTGATTGGGATTACTTATCTTTGAGAATATGCCCTAAATCGAGCCCATAGCGCTTTGCGATATCCTTTGCGTAACTAAGTCCATCTGGAGTTGTGCGCAAAACCTTATAGCTTCGCGTACCTTCTTCTACATTTTCCATCATTGCCACAAGATTATCAATTTTTCCACGGTTTCGCGGATGTGAATTATATTTTTCAACCTGTTGGCTCAAATCATGGATATGGGTGACGTAAAGTCCGCAGCAGCCAATGATACCAATTCCGGTGAGAACTTCGGAAGCAATATAGCTGGCTTCGAGTCCGCTGGTACTTGAAAAGGATTCATCCATTAGAAGCATATCGGTATCGGAAAGCTGTTGCATGATCTCACTGAGTCTTGCGCATTCACTTTCGAGTCTTCCCATACCGTAGTTACTCTCATCAGAAGAAGGAAAATGCGTAAAAATACTAGAGACAGGACTCATCAGTGCTGACTCAGCTGGAACAAATAAGCCTAACTGGAATAAAGCCTGCGCCATGCCAATCGAATAGGCAAAAATGGATTTTCCACCATGATTCGGTCCGGTAACCAGATAGAAACGACCATTGGCATCCAATGAAAAGGAGTTGGATACAATGGTTTTTTCTACGTCTTTGATTGCGAGCATCGGATTATAGACACAGGTGAGTTCGCATCGTTTTTCCTGCATCGGAGCAATCTGCGGACGGCACATGGCAAAGCCCTTTTCTTTCATGGAAAGAATGAATTTTACACCGGCAGTCAGAAAGCGGATATCGTCCAGCAGGGAAATAAACATGTTGGTATTTACATGAAAATAGTTCTGGACAATTGGCTCAAATTCACGCAGTGGTTTGGAGTAAATGGTCTGGAGTGCGGAAAGGAGCGCATAATTTAATGATTTTAACTCTTCTCCATGGCAGATTTTCCCGAGAGAATAAAGCGATGACAGGAGAATATGATCATCTTCCGGGTCTTTGCGTAAAAGTTTATCCATGACATTTCCGGCGCGAAAAGTATAGGTATTTACAGAGATGACACCTGCATCTAATGGACAGAGATTACCGTCTAAGTTGACACCGAGTGTGACACTTTTCAGATAGCCAAAATTTGTTTCCATTTTGGAAAGTTCTGTATTTAAGGTTTGAAATTCGCTGCTCTGTGCAATGCGATCGATTTCCTGTTTGAAGTTTTTCATACCTTCTGAGTGTATGATGGACTGCTGCAGGTTTTCGGCAAAGAGATTGACAATCTCCAGATATAATTCTAGGTAGCGCACAGAGCGCAGGGAGGAATCTATGGTAAATTCTGTGTTCATTGCGCGACGCATATCATTGATGTTGTATATCATGGATACGGCTTTGCAGAAAGTTTCGTACAGCTGGGGATTATCAACCAGATCGTTTACCACGCCGAGGCGGTATTCGAGTACGCGTTCATCGGTGGAAAAGAAATTGTCCAATTTTAAATCTGCAAAACCACGATAGCTTTCTTTAATTAAAATGACCATGGAATCGATCTTTAAAGAGTCAATAAAACCGAAATCTTTCATGGGCTTTTCTTTGGTACGGTCATAATTGGGTGGGTATAATAAATGGAAATTTGTCTGCATACGGTAGGCTCCTTTTCTATAAGTAAATTGATATTCTTATTCCAATCATAAAGTTGTTTGACTAAATCATAAAGAGCATTATAAAGTTTGTCAAATAAATTTGAAAGCAGCTTTGTAAGGTAAAAATAATTCGTACTAACGTTTTATCTATCAAAACTGGCGATGGCATGATGAGACTTGACCGTCAGGGGGACAGGGTGTAAACTAGTGAAGTTGATGGTTACATGATAAGAATCAATCAACAGTATCTGTAAAATTTGCATTAGCACAAAAGAGAGAGGGACGGATTAAGCCTTCATCTGGAATAGGAGGAAAATGCGATGCGTAACAACAAAACAAGCGAACTTGTATTGACTGCATTATTTGCAGCAATTATTGTCATTATGGCGTTTACACCACTTGGATATATCCCATTGGTCGTAATTAATGCGACAATTATACATATCCCGGTAATTTTAGGTTCTTTATTTTGTGGGCCGAAAAAAGGTGGCTTTTTAGGTTTTATTTTCGGACTGACCAGTTTTATCAAGAATACTACAATGCCATCAACAGCAGCTGCATTTGTATTTTCACCGGTTTTGGCAGCAAATATGATGGGTGTCAGTGGTGTGTTTAAAAGTGCGTTTATCTGCTTTGTGCCAAGAATTTTAGTAGGAATCGTTCCGTATTTTGTTTATATAGGAATTCGTAAAGCTATGGTGTCTGAGAAGAAAAATATCTGGGCAACAATTTTGAATCTGTTGATTGGGTTGTTTCTTATGGTCGGATGCCGGGCATTTATTATTAAAGTATTTGAGAAAAATCCAATTTCAGCAACAGTGGTATGGACAATCAGTATTGTTATTGGTATTGCTGTGTTTGCAGTATTAGAATGGTACACCATGCAAAAGAGCGGAAATGTGTCAGGATTTGTTTACGCTGGTGTAAGTGGTGCTATGATCAATACGATTATTGTTATGGGAGGCATTTATGTTCTGTACAAAGATGCATATGCTGAGAAGCTTGAAATTGATCCGGGCGCTGTGTTAGGTGTTATTGGGGGCGTCATCAGCTTTAATGGTGTGGTCGAGTCGATTGTTGCTGCCATTATTGTTGCAGCGTTAGGCGTAGTATTAAATAAATTAAAACCAATCCAGAAATAATGTTTTTAGTTTTTCTGCAAAGGAGTAAAAGACAATGTTGAAAGGAAAATGTGTGGTACTCGGTGTGACCGGAAGTATCGCTGCCTATAAAATCGCCTATCTGGCAAGTGCGCTCGTCAAGCAGCATGCGGATGTGCATGTGATCATGACAGAAAATGCAACCAATTTTATCAATCCTATCACGTTCGAGACACTGACAAGTAACAAGTGCCTGGTCGATACGTTTGACCGGAATTTCCAGTTCAATGTCGAGCATGTGTCACTGGCAAAACGTGCGGATATTTTTATGGTGGCACCGGCTTCTGCCAATGTGATCGGCAAGATGGCAAACGGAATCGCAGATGATATGTTGACAACGACGATTCTTGCAGCAAAATGCCCGAAGTATGTCTCTCCTGCGATGAATACAAATATGTTTGAGAATCCAATCGTACAGGATAACATCAAAAAGCTTGAGGACTACGGGTTTCATATGATTGATCCGGCAAACGGATATCTTGCCTGTGGCGATACCGGAGCCGGAAAGATGCCAGAGCCGGAAACACTGTTTTCATATATTATGAAAGAACTTGCCTGTGAAAAAGACATGGTTGGAAAGAAAGTAATGGTCACGGCGGGACCTACACAGGAGAAGATCGATCCGGTTCGTTTTATTACGAATCACTCCACCGGAAAGATGGGCTACGCGATCGCAGAGAACTGCATGCGCCGTGGTGCGGAAGTGACATTGATTACGGGACCGGTGGCAATCACTCCGCCACCGTTTGTAAAGATCGTTCCGGTTGTGTCTGCTGCAGATATGGCGACAGCCGTAAAGGAGACTGCAGAGCAACAGGACATTATCATTAAAACTGCTGCGGTAGCGGATTACAGACCGTCGGATCCGGCAGACGAAAAGGTGAAGAAAAAAGATGCAGATACAACGCTGCAATTAGAGCGCACCGAAGATATTTTGGCTTTTCTTGGCGCACACCGCAGAGAGGGACAGTTTATCTGTGGATTCTCCATGGAAACTGAGAATATGCTTGAAAATTCCAGGGCAAAACTGGCAAAGAAAAATGTGGACATGATTGTTGCCAACAATTTGAAAGTAGCTGGTGCCGGATTTGGAACAGATACAAATGTTGTAACTTTGATTACAAAGGATGATTGCAAACAGCTTGAAATTATGAGTAAAGCGGATGTTGCAGCGGCAATTGTCAGTGAAATTTTACAAAAGATGAAATAGAGATATAAAAAAACGCTCACGGAAGATTTTCTCCCGTGAGCGTTTTTGCTTTTTTAGCCACGCAACAGATAATCCATGATTTTTCTGGAATCCTCTGCCTCGTGTGCGATGATCTCCATCTCTGGGATGGTGGAAGCAGATTCAAAAATCGTAGATAAGGAAACGAGCTGGCATAATTTGGATTTTAAGTTCAGGCGATCGCCGTCTGCAGTAACCAATTCTACCTGTCCGCTACAGCTGTCAATAACCTTTAAGAACTCCTGTGGATTTTCAATGTTCATTACTTTCATAAATGCATCTCCCTTTCGTATTTACTGTTATCAGGTTTATTTTGTTATGCTTGTATCATAGCATCTCTGTTTACAAAGCGCAATATAATACAAATTACATAAAGAATAAAGTTGTATTGCGTGACACTCATATAAATACAAAAGAATGCGCAAAAAGCACAAAATATCAGTGGAAGAAAGAAAAAATCAGTGATATAGTTGTCAAAATACACAAAAAAGCAAAAATATTGTAAATTTAAGTGGGTAAAATGCACTTTGACAATACAACTTTACGAAAAATTTTTCTTGTATTTTATTGAAAATCGAAGCACCTGAGATTATAATCTGAATTACAAAAACAAATTCGTACACAAATATGTAGAGGGAGGATTTACGTATGAAGAAAATTTTAAAGAAAGTGGCAGCAGCCGTTTTGGCAGCAACAATGGTCGTTGGAATGACAGCTTGTGGATCGGGCGGAGGATCTGCACAGGGAGGCTCAAATACCTCTGGAAAAATTAAGATTGGTGTTTCTATCTGGTCATCTACTGATGTACTTGGATCACAGTGTAAGAAGATGCTTGATGAAGCAGCCAAGGCTTTGGATGTAGATATCCAGTATGTAGATCAGGGACATGTGTCCGAGAAGGTTACAGCTTCTGTTGAGCAGCTTGCAGCAGCAGGATGCCAGGGAATCATCATTTGTAACTCATCCGATACAGAGATGACATCCGCAATCAAGACATGTAACGATAACAAAGTATATCTTGCACAGTTCTTCCGTGTAATCAGTGAAGAGAACAGCGCAGATATCTACCAGGCAGCAAAAGATTCACCTTATTACATCGGAGCAGTTCATGAGGATGAGCCGGCAAATGGTGAGGAACTTGTAAATATTCTTTTAAACAAAGGTGATCGTAATATTGGTCTCATCGGCTGGGAGCAGGGAGATGCAACATGGCTCGGCAGATGGGAAGGATATAAAGCAGGCGTTGACAAGTGGAACGAAGAGCATCCGGATGATCAGGCTACACTTTCTGAGCCACAGTATGCAGGAACCACTTCCGAAGGTGGTTCAAAAGCAGCAGAAGCTTTGATGGCAGCAGATCCAAATCTTGATGCATTAATCCCAGCTGGTGGTGGTGGAGATCCACTTCAGGGAGCCATCGCAGCAGTTGAACGTGCAGGAAAGACAAGCGATATTGACGTTGTATCTACAGACTTCCTTCCAGATCTTGGAGAAAGACTTGAGAATGGTTCTATGGCTGGTGAGTCTGGTGGACATTTCTGCGATCCATTGATCTCATTCATGATGGTATACAATGCAATCAAAGGTAACTACACAGATTTTGCAGGAAAATTTGAAGATGTTCCATTCCCATATCTGTATGTATCATCTGCTGATGACTACAAAAATTATGAGAAGTACTTTGTAGACCAGCTTCCATATACAGATCAGGAATTAGTTGACATGTCTAAGTTAAGTCTTGATGACTTAAAGGCAACAGCAGCAAGCGTATCTATTGAAGATGCTGAGTCCCGTGCGGGCAAATAAACAGATTTTGCATCAGATTCGTAGGAGATGAATCACAGAGGGTGGCTATCCTATGGCCACCCTTTCTTATTAAAAAATTATCCAACAGACAACTTATCAGAAATGACAATAAGAAGAGGTAGAAATATGGGTACTAAGAAAAAAATCTCAGGAAAAGCAATGGGTTACCTGATTTTGATAGGGCTGGTAATTGCATCCTGGGCAATCTTTAAAATATTATCACCACATAACTTTGGTTCCTTTTCGAACATGCTGAACTATTTTCAGGCCAGCCTGATTGCAACCGTCGGTGCAGTTGGTTTCTATTTCGTAATGGTAATGGGAATGTTCGATTTTTCAATCGGTGCAAACATTATGCTTTCTGCAATTGTAGGATGCGTATTTGCAACAAGATTTAATATGGGCTATTTCGGACTGATCGTAGGATGTATTCTTACCGGAACAATCGTCGGTGCATTAAACGGTATGTTCTATGTAAAACTCCGCATTCCATCCATGATTGTAACCACAGGACTTGCATTGATCTATGAGTCACTGGCAAACTACATCGCAGGTGGTGTGGAACAGACACTTCCATCCAACCTTCGTGCTTTTGGCCAGATGCCATGGGATATTATCCTTGCGCTGGTAGCATGCGTGGTTGCATACATATTCTTAAATTACACAAAAATCGGAACTTATACTTATGCAATTGGAAGTGACGAGTTCGTTGCCAAGAACATGGGTATTAACGTAAATAAATATAAAGTGCTGGCATTTATTTTAAGTGGCGCGTTCCTCGGTGTTATGGCAGTCCTGACAATCAGCTATGGTTCTTCCATGGTTGCTGTAACAGGTATGGCATCTATGAGCCGAAACTTTGTACCGACCATGGGATGTTTCTTTGGTCTGGCATTTAAGAAATATGGAATGCCACTTCCGGCAATCATCATCGGTGAGTTTGTCATCAACATCATCTTCTTCGGTTTCATTGCTCTTGGAGCACCAACCGCTATTCAGGATGTTATTACAGGACTTGCACTGCTTATTATCATTACTCTGACAACCAAAGCTACAAAGGGCGAGATTGTTAAGTAACAGATAACGTTCCAAAGAAGGGGGAAGACAGCAATGAGTGAAGTAAGATTACAGGTTAAAAATCTTTGCAAGAACTTCGGTATTACAAAAGCCGTACAGAACGTTTCTTTTAATGTAAATAAAGGCGAAGTTCATGCACTGATCGGAGAGAATGGCTCCGGAAAATCAACCCTGACCAATATGCTGACCGGAATTTATAGTATTGGCAGTGGAACTTTTATTCTGGATGGAAAAGAAGTACATCCAAAAAATCAGGTAGAAGCAAATAACGAAGGAATTTCCATTATTGTACAGGAACTTGGAACATTGTCCGGGCTGACAGTTGCAGAGAATATTTTCCTCGGACATGAGGATCAGTTCGTACACTTTGGTATCAAGAATACCAATGCTATGAACAAAAAAGCAACAGAGCTTTTGAAACAGTATGGATTTGACCGAATCAAGGCATCCGACATGATTGATTCTTACAACTTCGAAGATCGTAAACTGGTAGAGATTGTTAAGGCAACTTATTTTAATCCAAAGATTGTCGTTATCGATGAGACAACGACAGCACTTTCACAGGAAGGCCGTGAAGAACTGTACAAACATATGGAGCGTATCCGAAAGAGCGGCAACACCGTCATCTTTATTTCCCATGATCTTCCGGAGATCATTGAGAAATCCGATACAATCACGATTCTCCGTGATGGTGTATATATTGATACCGTAAAGAGTAAAGACGTCAATGAAAATGACTTAAAGAAACTCATGGTAGGCCGTGAAGTAACCGGTGACTACTATCGTTCCGACTACAGTGAGAAAGTTTCTGATGAAGTTGTTCTCTCAGTAAAGGATGTTACAGTTCCGGGACTGATTGAGAATGTAAGTTTTGATTTGCACAAAGGTGAGATTCTTGGATTCGGTGGATTGTCTGAGTCCGGCATGCACGAGATTGGTAAAGCAATCTTTGGTGCTTCTTATGATAGAGAAGGCACCGTACAGTTGGCAGATGGAACCCAGATCAATGATATTCCGACTGCAATCAAACACAGCATCGCATATACATCCAAGGATCGAGATAACGAGTCTGTTGTATTGAACCAGAGTATTGGTGATAACATTTGCCTGCCATCACTGGATCAACTTTCCGGCCCGGCACATCTGATCAGTGATAAGAAGAAAAAAGAATTTGCAAACAAATTTGCAAAACAGATGTCCGTTAAGATGGTCGATGTCAACCAGTTCGTTTCCAACCTGTCCGGTGGAAACAAGCAGAAAGTCGTTCTGGCAAGATGGATCGGAAAAGATTCCGACATCGTCGTATTGGACAGCCCGACACGAGGCATCGATATCAAGGTAAAACAGGATATTTACCAGTTGATGAATCAGATGAGAAAAGATGGAAAATCCATCATCATGATTTCAGAAGAACTTATGGAGCTGATCGGAATGTGCGATCGTATCATGATTATGAAAGATGGCAAGATCAGTGGAGAACTTGAGCGTGATCAGAATCTCGATGAGAACGGTCTGATTACGATGATGGTATAAGGAGGCAGCTATGGGAAGTCAAGTAAGTACAAACACAAACGATAAAGAGCAGCAGCTCAAAAAAGCATCAAAAATGTCGCTGATTCGTTCGCTTCTGCCGATTGTAGGACTGGTTGTTATTTTCCTGTTATTCAATGTCATGACAGATTTTCGAATGATGAACAATATGTCACTGGCATTCTCACAGGTATATGTGACTATGATCTCGGCGATGGGCGTATTCTTCATTATGACAATGGGTGGTCTGGATTTCTCCCAGGGATCCATCCTTGGTATTTCCTCCATTGTTGTATGTATGCTTTCAAAATACAGCATTCCACTGGCAATCATCGGAGGTATTGCATCCGGTGCAGCCATTGGAGCAATTAACGGATATTTCTATGTAAACCGCAAGATTAAATCGTTCATTGTTACAATTTGTACCATGTTCTTATTCCGTGGTTTCATTAAGTATCTGACAACGAACGCACCTGTTGCAGGATCTGCAAAGCTGATCAATTATGACAGCACAGGATTAAAAGTAATATGTACTATTGTGGTTCTTGCAATTGGATTTGTAGCATTCCGTTTCACGAAATTCGGAACCTACTTAAAAGCGATCGGTGCAGGTGAGAAAGCAGCAATGTTCTCAGGTATCCGTACTAATAGAATGAAATTTCTGATCTATGTATTGGCAGGAGCAATCACAGGATTTGCAGCATTTATCAACGTTATCAAAGTCGGATCTGTTACGTCTTCTGGTGGTAACCAGTTAGAGACACAGATTCTGATCGCACTGGTATTAGGTGGTATGCCAATTTCCGGTGGTGCAAAAGTTCGTTTCGAGAACATCATCGTTGGATCATTGCTTTACATTGTACTGAACAGTGGATTGACCATGATGGGATTCACAACACAGATGATGCAGCTGATCCAGGGTATCGTATTCTTGATCTTCGTAGCAGTATTTGCAGACCGTGAATCTATTCAGGTAATTAAATAAGACAGAATATTAAGACAGAATGAAGGATGGAGAGCCTATGCCAAATACCAATCAGGACAGCTTGAAATATCAAAAATTGTATCATTGGGCCCATACGCTGATTACAAGTGGTGTAATCAAAAATATGGATAAGTTTCCGTCTGAGACGAGTTTGCAGAAGAAATTCGGCTACTCCAGACAGACGGTGCGCACAGCTCTCCAACAGTTGGAAGAAGAGGGATTGATCACCCGTGTGCGAGGAAGCGGAACATATGTATGTTATGATGGAAGTACTATAGATGAAAAACGGTCACGGGTGGGGTTACTCCTCAGTTACTATTCCGATTATCTGTTTCCAAAAGTGTACGATGGAATTGAATCAGCGCTGACGGAAAAAGGATACAATATTGAAGTTGCCGTTACGAAAAATCGTTTAAATGATGAGGCACTTTATCTTGAAGGGCTGCTTAAAAGCAATGTATCAGGATTGATTATCGAAGGATCACGGTCGGCATTTCCAAATCCGAATATCCGGTTGTACAAAGAAATTCGCAAAAGAAACATTCCAACGCTTTTTATTCATAATCACTATGAAAACTTGAAGTTTGACAGTGTGGAAATGGAAGATGCGCGTGCCGCTTATGAACTGACAAAGATTCTGATTGAGCATGGACATCGTAAAATTGGTGGTATTTTTAAATATGATGATATGCAGGGAATTGAACGTTATAAAGGTTTCATCCAGTGCCTTTCCGATTACGGGGTGAAATTTGATGACGATTATATTCGTTGGTATTCTACAAAAGAGATGGAAGAAAAGCTGAGTAAAAAAGGATTGCTCAGAATGTATCGAAGGACAAAGGAATGCACAGCCATGATGGTCTACAACGATGAGGTGGCAGGCTGCTATATCGACTTTCTCAAAGAGCGTGGATTGTCTGTACCGGAAGATATTTCGGTGGTCTCTTTTGATGATGCGCAGTTACAGGGGTATTCTGACGTGGAACTGCTTTCTGCAATTCATCCGAAGTTCAAACTCGGACGAATTACAGGCAAAAACCTGCTCCGTATGATGGAGGACAAACATTGGCAGGAAAAGAATTATTCCTACCGGTTTCCGGTAAAAATAAATGAGGGAAATTCTATCCGAAATGTATGAAGCATGATAACAGGCAAGAGTTAAGGAGGAATAAATTATGCTGTTAAATAAGGATTATAAATTTTGGTTTTGCACCGGATCACAGGATCTGTATGGAGATGAATGTCTGGCAAAGGTAGCACAGCATTCCAAGCAGATTGTAGATGAGTTAAACAAGACAGGCGTTTTGCCATACGAGATCGTATGGAAGCCAACACTGATCACAAACGAGCTGATCCGTAAGACATTTAATGAGGCAAATAACGATGAGACCTGTGCCGGCGTAATCACCTGGATGCACACCTTCTCTCCGGCAAAGTCTTGGATTCTCGGACTGCAGGAGTACAGAAAACCGCTCATGCATTTACATACACAGTTCAATGAGGAACTTCCATATGACAGCATCGACATGGATTTCATGAACGAGAACCAGTCTGCACATGGAGACAGAGAGTATGGTCATATCGTAAGCCGTATGCGTATGGAGCGCAAGGTGGTTGTCGGACACTGGAGTGATCCGGTTGTTGTTGGCAAGATCGCAAGCTGGATGCGTACCGCAGTCGGCATCGTAGAGAGCAGCCATATCCGTGTTATGCGCGTCGCAGACAACATGAGAAACGTAGCCGTTACCGAGGGCGATAAGGTAGAAGCACAGATTAAATTCGGCTGGGAAGTAGATGCTTATCCGGTAAACGAGATTGCAGAGTCGGTTGCAGCCGTATCCCAGTCTGATACAAACGCACTGGTAGATGAATACTATGACAAATATGAGATTTTACTCGAGGGAAGAGATCCGGAAGAGTTTAAGAAACATGTAGCCGTACAGGCACAGATTGAACTTGGATTTGAGCGTTTCTTACAGGAGAAGAACTATCAGGCAATTGTTACCCACTTCGGCGATCTCGGCGCATTAAAGCAGCTTCCGGGACTTGCCATCCAGAGACTGATGGAAAAAGGTTATGGCTTTGGCGCAGAAGGTGACTGGAAAGTTGCAGCTATGGTACGTCTCATGAAAGTGATGACTGCAGGCATGAAGGATGCAAAGGGAACATCCATGCTGGAAGATTATACGTACAACCTTGTAAAAGGCAAAGAAGGAATTCTTGAAGCACACATGCTTGAGATCTGCCCGTCCATCGCAGATGGTCCGATCAGTATCAAGTGCCAGCCGCTTTCCATGGGCGACAGAGAAGACCCGGCAAGACTGGTATTTACATCCAAGGAAGGACACGGAATCGCAACATCCCTCATCGATCTGGGCAACCGTTTCCGTCTCATCATCAACGATGTAGAGTGCAAGAAGACCGAAAAGCCAATGCCAAAACTTCCAACCGCAACGAACTTCTGGACTCCGGAACCGGATATTTACACCGGTGCAGAGGCATGGATTCTTGCAGGCGGCGCACATCATACCGCATTTACCTACGACCTGACTGCAGAACAGATGGGTGACTGGGCAGCAGCCATGGGCATTGAAGCTGTATACATTGACAAAGATACCAAGATTCGTGACTTCAAGCGTGATCTGATGCTTGGAGAGGTATTCTACAGATAAAAGGTATGTAACACCTGCTTTTGCAAGATGCAAAGGCAGGTGTTTATGGCAGAAAGAGAGGTAGAAACAGTGGAAAGAAAAGACGAGATCGTGTCCGGGAAAACATTTCTCGGAATTGAATTTGGCTCCACACGTATCAAGGCGGTACTGACTGATGCGAACCATACACCAATCGCATCCGGCAGTCATGAATGGGAAAACCGCCTTGACCACGGAATCTGGACCTATACTATGGACGATATCTGGGGTGGTCTGCAGGACTGCTACCAGGATTTAAAAAAGGACGTAAAAGAGCAGTATGGCGTGACACTGACAAAGATTAGTGCGATTGGATTTTCCGCTATGATGCATGGATATCTGGCATTCGATAAGGCTGGGGAGCTTCTCGTGCCGTTCCGTACATGGCGCAATACCATCACAGAGAAAGCAGCTGCCGCGCTGACCAAGGAATTTTCCTATAACATTCCACAGCGCTGGAGTATTGCACATCTGTATCAGGCAATGTTAAACAAAGAGGAACATGTGAAAGATATCGCATTTTTCACCACACTTGCAGGATTTATCCACTGGAAACTGACCGGGGAAAAGGTACTCGGCGTGGGTGATGCATCCGGAATGTTCCCAATCGACAGTAATACCAAAGATTACGATGCCGCAATGCTCGATAAGTTCGATGCGCTAGCAGAACCATACGGCTTTGACTGGTCACTCCGTGACATTCTGCCAAAGGTTCTTGTTGCTGGAGAAAATGCCGGAACACTGACCGCAGAGGGCGCAAGGCTTCTCGATACCGATGGCGAACTGGAAGCAGGAATTCCGGTATGTCCGCCGGAAGGTGATGCCGGAACCGGCATGGCAGCGACCAACAGCGTGGCTGTCCGCACCGGAAACGTATCCGCAGGTACTTCTGTATTTGCAATGATCGTACTGGAAAAGGCATTGAAGAATGTGCATACCGAGATCGATCTGGTGACCACACCATCCGGAGAAGCAGTTGCCATGGCGCACTGTAACAACTGTACATCCGACCTGAATGCATGGGTGAATCTGTTTGAAGAGTTTGCAAACAGCTTTGGCATGAAGATTGACAAAAATGAGCTGTTTTCCGTTTTATACAACAAGGCACTTGAAGGTGATGCAGATTGTGGCGGACTTTTGGCATACAACTATTTTTCTGGTGAGGGAATCACCGCATTTGATGAGGGAAGACCTCTGTTTGCCCGTACACCGGATGCAAAATTTAATCTTGCAAATTTTATGCGTGTGCACTTATTCACGGCACTGGGCGCATTGAAAGATGGTCTGGATATCCTGCTCAAAGAGGAAGGCGTACAGATCGACAAGATGTACGGCCATGGCGGTCTGTTTAAGACTCCGGTAGTCGGACAGCGCATCATGGCAGCAGCCATTGATACACCGGTTTCCGTTATGGAGACGGCAGGTGAGGGCGGTGCATGGGGTATCGCACTTCTTGCAGCTTACATGGCTCAGAAAGAAGAGGGCGAGAGCCTTGCCGATTATCTGAGCAAGAGAGTCTTTGGCGGTCAGGAGGGCGTGACGGAAGATCCGGTTCCTGCCGATGTGGAAGGCTTTGACCAGTTCTTAAAACGCTACAACGAAGGACTTGCGATTGAGCGTGCAGCAGTAGAACATTTATAAAATAATAGTTACCACCCCACATATGAGCAAAATTAGCTGCATAGCAGCGAGAAAGCACGAGTATCGTGCGGTTTTGCGAATGTGTGTGGTGTGGTTCTGAATAGTTATAGATAAAAAACAGGTACAATCCGTCGTTTACAGCGGCGGATTTTGTGGATATAGAAAGGATGGAAATCATGTTAGAGGAATTGAAAAAACAGGTTTACGAGGCAAACATGGAATTGCCACGCAGAGGCTTGATCACTTATACATGGGGCAATGTCAGCGGCATTGACCGTGAGAGCGGCTACTTTGTTATCAAGCCAAGCGGTGTGGATTACGATAAACTGACAGTGGATGATATGGTTGTTATGGACTTAGAGGGAAACAAGATCGAGGGCGATTTAAAACCGTCTTCCGATACACCAACCCATCTCGAACTGTACAAAAAGTATCCGGATATCGGCGGTATCGTACATACCCATTCTCCGGAGGCAACTTCCTGGGCACAGGCAGGAAGGGATATTCCGCTTTACGGAACGACCCATGCGGATTATTTCTTTGGACCGATTCCATGTGCGCGTAGCCTCACACCGGAAGAGATTGACGAGGCATACGAGACCAACACCGGAAAAGTCATTATTGAAACCTTTGAGACAAGAGGCATCAACCCGGTTTACACACCTGGCGTGCTCTGCACGAACCATGGTCCATTTACGTGGGGCAAGGATGCGGCAGAGGCAGTGCACAATGCCGTTGTCTTAGAGGAAGTTGCAAAGATGGCAACCCGTACCGAACTGATCAATCCGAAGGTGCAGCCGGCACCGGATTGTATCCGCGATAAGCATTTCTTCCGCAAGCACGGTGCGAATGCTTATTATGGACAGAATTAAACAATATTTTTATGGTAATATTCTCAAGGAAAGAGAGGGATACTTTTTTAGAAAAGCCCCTCTCTTTTTTCTGTGTAAAATAGACGATTGCGAAAATGTATAGAGAAAATATAATGACATGTGTTGATGAAAAACGAATCTTTCAGTATACTATATTTAATTGGATGTATTGGGTAAATAAAAGTAGGAGAGAAAGCGTATGCCATTAGCAGAAAAATATTCACACACAACGGAAGAAATTTATGCATTGCCGGAAGGAAAACGTGCAGAACTGATCGATGGACAGATTTATGATATGGCACCACCGGGCAGAATTCATCAGGAACTGGTGCAGCAGTTGAGCCGTACGATCGGAAATTATATTGCGGATCATAAAGGAACCTGTAAAGTATATCCGGCACCGTTTGCGGTGTTTTTAAATCAGGATGATAAAACATATGTGGAACCGGATATTTCTGTGATCTGTGATAACGGAAAGCTGGATGACAGGGGCTGTAATGGGGCACCGGACTGGGTGATTGAGATTGTATCACAAAGCAGTCAGAGGATGGATTATCTGACCAAATTGTTCAAATACCGTACTGCAGGGGTGAGGGAATATTGGATCGTAAATCCTATGAAACGTACGGTACTGGTATATTTGTTTGGAGAAAATGAGGACAGCACGCAGTATTTATTTGAAGATGAAATTCCGGTGGGAATCTATCCGGATTTTACAATGAGAATTTCAGAATTTGTGTGAACAGTATCCGCAATAAGCATTTCTTCCGCAAGCACGGTGCGAATGCTTATTACGGACAGCAGTGAAAAATTTATGATGGGGAATGCCTGATCCCGGTAATTGTGGGATTTGAAGGCTCTTGAAGTATGAAATGTAAATCAGGTAAAAACAGGGGAAAAAGAAATGCCTGTTTCTTTTTGGGGATTTTGTCGCTGGTTACGGTAGTATTGTGTCTTTCGGCATCATGTAATGCCGATGGAAGGAAGGCACAAAAATACGAGTATGGAGTATTCTTAAATGCAGACCGTACAGCAGTTCCAAAATTAAAAAATTACGAAACTGTTGTGATTGATGCACAGTATTTTTCGAAGAAAGATATCAGAAAATTACATGCAGACGGTACAAAAGTTTACAGCTATCTTAATATTGGCTCTGTCGAAAATTTCAGGCCATATTATAAAACATACGAGCATCTGGCAATCGGGGATTATGAAAACTGGGAAGAGGAAAAATGGGTTAATGTTGCGGATAAAGACTGGCAGGAATTTATGGATACATTAGCCGGAAAATTAAAGAAAAAGGGAGTGGATGGCTTTTTTATTGATAACTGTGATGTATATGATTATGCCCATAAAAAGGATATTTTTGATGGGCTGACGGTGATTTTAAAGAAAATCCGGGCAATGGGGAAGCCGGTAGTGATCAATGGAGGAGATATCTATGTGACGGCATATCAGTCCCGTTATGGTTCTGCTGCGGATATTATGACGGGTGTAAACCAGGAGTCGGTGTGGAGCAGGATTGATTTTACAACCAAAACATTCCATACGCAGAAAAAAACGGAGCGGGAGTATTTCTGCCAGTATCTGCAGGCATGCAAAGCGGATGGAATGGATGTTTATCTGCTGGAATACACGACAGACCATAAACTGATCCGCAGGATTAAGAAGTATTGCAGGAAAAAGAAATATGATTACTATATTGCGGATTCGCTGGAGCTGGGTATTTAATACAATGTGTTTTTAAATTTGACTTTAAAAAGTAGATATCATACAATTACGTTGTTGAAAAAATGCTGCTGGTACAGCTGGAAGAACTTCATAAAGTTGTCACCGCTGTTCCAGTGAAATAACAGGAGGATTAGAACCATGGGAGTACATTCCATAGATGCAGAGGATGATCAGTTTGCGTATCGTTATGATACACAGTTACTGATCGACAGAAGAGACAGGGATCTTGACGAGGATGAGATCGCAGATTACATCACGGAAAATTTTGAGGGAAACAGTCTGATTGCGGCTGGAGATGAGGATCTGGTCAAGATTCATTTCCACACGAATGAGCCGTGGAAAATTCTGGAATACTGCAATACGGTCGGAGAAATTTATGACATCGTGGTCGAGGATATGATCCGGCAAGCAGCAGGGCAGCAGGGATAAAAGGCAGAGCGTCCGATACAGAATACTATAGTGTGACGCTGGAAATGAAAAGAGGTGCTGTCGCATCAGTAAATGATTGATATTTACTGGGCGGCAACACCTTTTTTCTTTTGATGCCATGAAGTATAGAAGGCCTTCCTTAAATGAACTTTAAATGTTTTATACTCTTTAGAAAAACTTTATTTGTCCCAGGTATCCGGTTGCGTTACAATAAATATATACAAAGGGCGGATGGAGGAAATGATATGGCAAATACAACCAAGATTGCACTTGAAGCATCCTTAAAAGAACTCCTGCGGACAAAACCGATTGACAGGATCACGATCAATGATCTGACGGAACATTGTGGCATCAGCCGTATGACGTTTTATTATCACTTTAAGGATATTTATGATCTGGTGGAGTGGGCATGTGTGGAGGACGGAAAGCGTGCGTTGCAGGGCAAAAAGACATACGATACGTGGCTTGAGGGAATTGCGCAGATATTTGAGGCAGTATTGGAAAATAAGCCATTTATTATGAATGTATACCATGCGGTTGCCCGCGAAAAAGTTGAGCAGTATCTGTATAAGCTGACGTATGAACTGATCGTAAATGTCGTGGAAGAAAAATGCAAAGGCATTACGATTGCAGACGGAGATAAACGCTTTATTGCAGATTTTTATAAATATGGATTTGTGGGAATTATGCTTGACTGGATCGACAAGGGCATGCAGGAGGATTACCATAAGATTGTTATGATGATGGGAACGGCACTCGACGGAAATATTGCGCGTTCGATCGAGAATTTTAAACAGAAATAAAAATTAATCAAAATGCCTGAAATGATAAAAATTTTATCATTTCAGGCATTTTGTAAATGGTATCTTTTCACAGAGATGGTAAGATAACCATATCGTATTTGTTCCACAAATGATCTGTCGTGTTACAGGTTTTATGATTTTATGGAAATTGATTTTGAAATGAATCAGAGACCTGCAGCGAAGAAACACTAAATGAGAAACAGCCAATGAAACAGAAAGGAGATTTTTCTATGTCAAATAAAAATAAGAAATTAGGACTTGGAATCGCAGCAGTTGCTGCAGCAGGTGCAGGAATTGTATATGCTGCACAGAAAACCAGCCAGCAGAAAGTAAAGAAGATCGCAAAGGCAGCACCGCCGGTTGATTACCGCAACACCGAGCGCGGAAAATATGAAAAGAACAGCAAAGGCATTTATTATACCAACGGAAACTATGAAGCATTTGCCCGGCCAAAGAAACCGGAAGGAGTCGATGACAAAAATGCATACATTGTCGGAAGCGGACTTGCAGCACTCGCAACGGCTTGTTTCCTTGTCAGAGACGGTCAGATGCCGGGTTCCCATATTCATATTTTAGAGGCAATGGATGTGGCAGGCGGTGCCTGTGATGGAATTTTTGATCCGACACGCGGCTATGTGATGCGCGGCGGCCGTGAGATGGAAAATCATTTTGAATGTCTGTGGGATCTGTTCCGCAGCATCCCTTCGCTGGAAGTGGAGGGTGCATCCGTGCTGGATGAATATTACTGGCTGAACAAGGAAGATCCAAACTATTCACTCTGCCGTGCAACCGAAAACCGCGGCGAGGACGCACATACGGATGGAAAGTTTAACTTAAGCCAGAAAGGCTGCATGGAAATCATGAAACTGTTCATGACAAAAGATGAGGATCTCTATGACAAGACCATTGAGGATGTGTTTGATGAGGAAGTCTTTGACTCGACCTTCTGGCTGTACTGGCGCACCATGTTTGCATTCGAAAACTGGCACAGTGCACTGGAAATGAAACTGTATTTCCAGCGGTTTATCCACCATATTTCCGGGCTGCCGGATTTTTCTGCATTGAAATTTACACGCTACAATCAGTACGAATCCCTGATTCTTCCGATGAAGAAATATCTTGAGGATGCCGGTGTAGAGTTCCAGTTCAATACTGAAGTAACGAACGTAATTTTTGACATCAAAGATGGAAAGAAAGTGGCAAAAGCCATTGACTGCAAAGTAAAAGGGGTAGAGACCGGAATCGTTCTGACCGAAAATGATCTGGTATTTGTCACAAACGGAAGCTGTACCGAAGGTACGATTTACGGCGATCAGAACCATGCACCAAACGGTGATGCCGAAGTGCGGACCAGTGGCTGCTGGAGCCTGTGGAAGAACATTGCAAAACAGGATCCGGCGTTCGGACATCCGGAAAAATTCTGTTCCGATATTACAAAGACCAATTGGGAGTCGGCAACCGTTACCACATTGGATGACAAGATTCTTCCATATATTGAGAAGATCTGCCAGCGTGATCCGCGCAGCGGAAAGACGGTTACCGGAGGTATCGTAAGCTGCAAGGATTCCAGCTGGCTGTTAAGCTGGACGATCAACCGTCAGGGACAGTTCAAGGAGCAGGACAAAGACAAAGTCTGTGTATGGGTATACGGTCTGTTTACCGATGTGCCGGGTGATTTTATCAAGAAGCCAATGAAAGAGTGTACCGGTAAAGAGATCACAGAAGAGTGGCTGTACCATCTGGGTGTGCCGGAAGACCAGATTGAGGATCTTGCAGAGCACAGTGCTGTCTGCGTACCGACCATGATGCCGTATATCACAGCATTTTTCATGCCAAGAACCAAGGGAGACCGCCCGGATGTCATTCCGGATGGCTGTGTCAACTTTGCATTCCTCGGACAGTTTACCGAGACGCCGAGAGATACCGTATTTACAACCGAGTATTCCGTGCGTACCGCAATGGAAGCGGTCTACGGACTGCTCGGTGTGGACCGCGGCGTGCCGGAAGTATGGGGAAGCGTCTACGATGTGCGTGAACTGTTAGACAGCAGCGTGAAGCTGATGGATGGCAAGTCCCCGCTGCAGATGAACCTTGGACCGCTCAATGTGATCAAGAAACCGCTTTTGAATAAAATCAAAGGAACCGTGATTGAAAAATTGTTGCGGGATCATGATATATTGCGTGATGGAATGATTTAAAATGAAATTAGACAATACAAAAGAAGAGGCAAGCTGCCTCTTCTTTTGCTGTAAATATATTTATGATTCATATTCTTTTTGTAATTCTTTTTCCAGTTCTCTCGGACGAAAATCTACACCTCTGGAAGAATCGGAATCCGGATCATCTCCGAAATGATAATCATTTCCCGGAAGAATTGCATTTAATAAAATACCTACGATTGCTGCAATCGCAAGTGAAGTCAGTGTGATGGAAGTTCCTGCGATAGTAAAAGTAAGTCCATCGGAGAAACCAAGTCCGCTGACTAAGATGACACCTGCGATAATCAGATTACGCGATTTCGTGAAGTCTACGTGATTTTCCACTACATTACGCACGCCGATGGCAGAAATCATACCATAGAGAATGAAGCTGACGCCACCGATGATGGAATAAGGCATAGTCGCGATAATCTGAGCAAACTTAGGAATAAAACTAAGGACAATCGCATATATGGCAGCGAGACGAACAACCTTTGGATCATGGACACGGGAAAGTTCGAGTACACCGGTATTCTCACCGTATGTGGTGTTGGCAGGTCCACCGATCAAAGCGGAGAAAGAAGTCGCAAGACCGTCACCAATCAAAGTACGATGAAGTCCCGGATCTTCCAGGAAGTTCTCACCAACGGTTGCGGAGATCGCAGACATATCGCCGATATGCTCCATCATGGTTGCGATGGCAATCGGTGCCATAACAAGAATGGCAGTGAGGTTGAACTTTGGCAGCCGGAAAGGTGGGAGTCCGACGACAGCAGCGTCTGCAACGGTTTTAAAGTCAAAAATAGCTTTTCCGTTTGGATTTGTAAATCCCAGGAAATGGAGTGCCAGAGCAAATACATAGGAGACAACTACACCCATAAGGATTGGAATGATCTTAAACATTCCCTTGCCCCAGATATTAAAGATAATAATGGTAGCTAATGCGACAATTGCAATCAGCCAGTTGGTAGAAGCATTTTTTACAGCAGATGGCGCAAGGCTTAATCCGATACAGATAATGATTGGTCCGGTCACAACTGGAGGAAGAAAACGCATCACGCGCTTTACCCCGATCAGTTTAATGATCAGTGCAAGAATCAGATAGAGAAGACCGGCAACAAAGATACCGCCGCATGCATATTGCAATTTCTCTGAATCTGGCATATTTGCAAAAATACCGGATTTGAGATTTGCGATACTTAAAAATCCACCCAGGAATGCAAAGGATGAACCAAGGAAAGCAGGAACTTTCAGTTTGGAACATAAATGGAAAAATAGAGTACCGAAACCGGCACAGAATAAGGTTACCTGAATGGAAAGAACCTGATTTCCACTTTTAAAGTAGCTGTTTACCAGCATTGGAACAAGAATGGTTGCACCGAACATGGCAAACATATGCTGCAGACCGAGCAGCAGCATTTTTGGAACGCCTAAGACGCTGGCGTCCTTAATGATGTCTTTTTTCTGACTCATTTGTATAACTCCTCCTTAAAATAAATTATTTATACACTAACATCTGTTTTGACATAAGGTTCAGAACAGATTGTAGTTTCTCCAATGACATCCAGATAGAAATTAGCCATGGTCTGCGCCTGATAAGGAGCAACCCACAGATAGCCGACCCAGAGTGTGAGCGCGGATAAAAGCTGTAATCCCACAAAACTCAGGATAAGATAAAACAGACGGCCACGATGTCCTTTCATAATACCGTGACTCACTTTTAAAGCCTCTGTCGGTCGCATTTGCGGGTGGTCGATGATCAGATACAAAGAGAGTGCATACTGTAATTCCACAATCACGAGCAGGACGATGCTTATAATGGTAAGTACAGAAAAAATAATAATATTATAGAGAGTAAATCCCTTGAAAAACATAAGAAACATGCCTGCAATCATAGGAATCACCGTTGGAATGGTGATGAGCACCATAAGCAGTCCGGTAAGAATGTACCGGTCCGGATGATTCGAAAATCCATAGAAAAGCATCTTAAAAGAATAAGGCTGCTTTCTTGCCATCGACAGATGTACGCGGATGACACCTGCGGATAAGATCACGGTGACAAGAGAAATTAAAAAATTTGCCACATAGAAAACAATGGTCTGGAACAGCGCCTGATGCGTGTCCTGTAACATGGAAAACGGGAGTTCCAACACAAGTGGGAGAAGCGTTGCCACGAGGGAAACACCCATCGGAATTCCAAAATGGCCGCAAAGATTTTGTCTTGCGATGCGTTTCAGTTCTTTGCCTGGTTTATTCATAGAAAAGGCTCCTTTAAATCAGTTTTTGTTTTTGCTATAATGAATCATTATGAAGACGAATGAAATTTACGATAAATGTTTTTACATCATAGGCTGGATGGGCATTGGTGCGCTGACAGTCCTTTGGATCATCTGGAAAGCAGGATTCCTCGGCGGGATAACAATCCCTCCATGCACACTGCACAGTATTACGGGATATTACTGTCCCGGCTGTGGTGGAACCCGCGCCGTGCGCTTTTTGCTGCAGGGGCATGTGTTAAAATCCCTTTATTACCATCCAATCGTTGTATATACGGCCGTTTTTGGCAGCTGGTTTATGATTTCCCAGACGATACAGAGGTTGTCCAAAGGAAAAATCGCAATCGGTATGCGCTACCGGGATATCTATCTGTGGATCGCACTTGGGCTTGTACTTGCAAACTGCCTCATCAAAAATCTGGTGCTTGCAATGACCGGATATGCCATGATGTGACATGTCGTCTTTTATTGTTGCAGCAGCTGGTTGTAATCGATACCGGTCATGTCGGAGTAGGCTTTGAGAATACCTTCGATACTTCCGTACTCGTGCAGTGTAAATGCAAACGCCGAAATATAAATGACAGCCGTAAGCACAATTCCGATGATTCCGAGAATGAGACCGACCTGCGCTTTGGCGCCGTAGCGCATTTGTCCGCCGCGCGACAGAGAAGCCAGAATGATGGCTAATGCACCGCAGGGAATTGCCAGATACAGGCAGGTACAACTTACGATTGAAATGATACCAAGAGTCATAGCGGCAATCTCCATACGGTCAGAATGATTGCCGGAAACAGGTTGTCCGTACATGTTGCCGGACGAATTGTACATATCCATGTGTTACCTCCAAAACTTATTGATTTCATTTTATCACTTCATATATAATAGGGAAAGATAAAAATGCCATGAAAGGAAAAATCTTATGGATATCATGAAAAAGATAGCAGTAGAGCTTGGGGTTCGTGCCAATCAGGTAGAGGCTGCCGTAAAATTAATTGATGAGGGATGTACGATCCCTTTTATTGCCAGATACCGTAAGGAGGCAACGGGCGCATTGAATGATGAGCAGTTGCGTGATCTTTATGACCGTCTGGTTTATTTGCGTAATCTGGAAGAAAAGAAACAGACCGTTCTGGCTTCCATTGAAGAGCAGGGAAAACTGACCGAAGAACTTCGCAGTCAGATTCTTGCAGCAGAAACACAGGTCGCAGTGGATGATCTGTATCGCCCATATCGTCCGAAGCGACGTACCAGAGCAACGATTGCAAAGGAAAAAGGCTTAGAGCCACTGGCAAATATATTGATGCTTCAGATGTTGAAGACACCGGTTTTGGAAGAAGCTGCCAAATATGTTGATCCGGAGAAAGAAGTGGCAACACCGGAGGAGGCGTTGGCCGGAGCTCAGGATATTCTGGCAGAGTTTATCTCAGATAATGCCGATTACCGCAAGCATATCCGTGAACTGACGATGAAAAAAGGCTCCCTTGTTTCTGCAGCAAAAGATCCGGAGGCGGAGTCTGTCTATGAAATGTACTATGATTACAACGAACCGCTTGCCAAGGCCGCTGGACACCGCACACTTGCCATAAACCGAGGGGAAAAAGAAAAAGTTCTTACCGTGCGCATCGAAGCTCCGGTTGACGATGTTATCCGCTATCTGGAAAAACAGGTGATTACCAATACCCAGGCGCAGACCGCACCAATTCTTCGTGATGTAATTGCAGATGCCTATGACCGTCTGATCGCACCGGCAATCGAACGTGAAATCCGGAATGATTTATCGGAAAAAGCGGAAGATGGTGCAATCAAAGTGTTTGGAAAGAACTTAGAGCAGCTTCTGATGCAGCCGCCAATCAAGGGACAGGTTGTGCTTGGCTGGGACCCGGCATTTCGTACCGGATGTAAGCTTGCGGTAGTGGATGAGACAGGAAAAGTACTGGATACGACCGTGATTTATCCGACAGCACCGCAGAACAAAGTGGAAGAAGCAAAAGCCGTATTGAAAAAGCTGATTTCCAAATATCACATCACGCTGATTTCACTGGGCAATGGCACGGCCTCCAGAGAGTCCGAGCAGATCATTGTGCAGCTGTTAAAAGAAATTCCGGTACATGTGCAGTATATCATCGTAAATGAAGCCGGTGCATCTGTATACTCGGCAAGTAAGCTGGCAACAGAAGAATTTCCAAATTTCGATGTGGGACAAAGAAGTGCGACATCAATGGCGCGCCGTCTGCAGGACCCACTTGCAGAACTGGTAAAAATCGATCCGAAATCAATCGGTGTCGGTCAGTATCAGCATGATATGAACCAGAAGAAATTGAGCGAAGCCCTGTCTGGTGTCGTGGAAGATTGTGTAAACCGTGTCGGTGTGGATTTGAATACGGCATCCGCCTCTCTTTTGGAATATATTTCCGGAATCAGCAAGGCAATTGCAAAAAATATTGTGACGTATCGAGAAGAGAATGGTGCATTTACCGCCCGTTCCCAGCTTTTGAAAGTGGCAAAACTCGGACCGAAGGCGTACGAGCAGAGTGCCGGATTTATGCGGATCAGCGATGGAAAAAATCCGTTGGATGCAACCGGCGTACATCCGGAGTCCTATGCCGCAACGAAAGCATTGCTGGAAAAAATGGGCTATACACTCGAAGACGTCAAGAACAGAAATGTAGTTGGAATCTCTAAGAAAATCCGCGATTACAAAAAGCTTGCGGAAGAATTGGAGATTGGAGAACTTACATTGCGCGATATCGTAAAGGAACTGGAAAAGCCGGCGCGTGATCCGCGAGACGACATGCCAAAGCCGATTTTGCGCAGCGATGTACTGGAGATGAAAGACCTTACACCGGGCATGGTGCTCAAGGGAACGGTGCGTAATGTTATTGATTTTGGTGCCTTTGTAGATATCGGTGTCCACCAGGATGGACTTGTACATATTTCACAGATGTGTGACCGCTACATCAAGCATCCGCTGGAAGTTGTCAGTGTCGGTGATATTGTTGAAGTAAAGGTGCTGAGTGTGGATCTCAAAAAGCAGAGAATCCAGCTTACCATGAAAATGTAGAAAAATGGGTTGACAGATACGGCCCATGTGCATACAATAGCAGTAGAAATGAATAGGAATTCTTCGGGGCAGGGTGAGACAATGGAGAGTATTCATTGTGGATTCCCGACCGACGGTTATAGTCCGTGAACTGCAGTTTGCAGCCGATCCGGTGGAACTCCGGAACCGACAGTATAGTCTGGATGAGAGAAGAAATTATCATGTATTGCCTGTCGCAGAAATATATCTGCAGGACAAGGATATATGTGTAGCAAAGCCCCGGTCAGTTGATCGGGGCTTTTGTTTTCAGACAATTGTTATGCCTGGAAAATAAATTTCTCCTGGGATTCCTTGAATAACATTAACATGTAAAGGAGAATGAACATGAGTAACGAAACAAACGCAGTAATGAAAAACATTACAAACAAAGCAGGCACCGGAAAGAAAATGAATTATGGAGTGCGCTTCACGACGATGACAGCGATGCTTTCCGCGATCGCATTTATTTTAATGTATCTGGAGATTCCACTTCCGATGATCATGCCGGATTTCATTAAATTTGATTTCTCTGATCTGCCGGCATTGATCGGAACATTCGCATTTGGCCCGGTCAGCGGTGTGATTATCTGTCTGATCAAGAATTTGTTACACCTGATGGTTTCAAAGAGTATGTTTGTAGGAGAACTTTCCAACTTCATCTTAGGATGTGCATTTGTGATTCCGGCCGGATTGATCTATCATTTTAAGAAGACAAAGATGGGCGGTCTGCTTGGTGGTGTAGTCGGAGCCATCTTCATGGGTGTATTCAGTGTCGCATCCAACTACTTTATCGTATATCCGGTATATTACAAAGTGGCAATGCCGGAGGAAGTGATTCTTGGTGCATATCAGGCAATTATTCCGGCTATGAAGTCCATTTTACAGTGTCTGGTTTGCTTTAACCTTCCATTTACAATTGTAAAAGGATTAATTTCCGTTGCAATCTGTATGGTATTTTATAAACCAATTTCTTTTGTGCTTAAGGGAAGAGACAACCGCTAATTGAATAACTGCTACTACAACTTATGTGCGCATCGCATGTATCCATTTCAGATATTCTGTCCAGAATGAGAAGGGTATGTGGGATGCGCATTCCATTTTCCGGTCTTTTCATTTAATGAGAGAACTGTTATAATGAACACAAAAAAGCGATAAAAAGCAGGAGAATACAATGAACACAGCATTTGATATCAAACTCGAAGCAAAGGATTTGTTTCGCTTTAATATGTATCAGACTTACACCGGATTACAGGGGTGGATTTCCATTATTCTTGGAATACTTGCTTTCGTAATGGCAGGGATTACATTCGGACATGCGGAGACGATGTACACAATTTTATATATCGGAGTGGGAATTTTGTTTCTCGTTTATGTGCCGGGATCTCTCTGGATGAGGGCAAATGCAACCATAAAAACGAATGCGGTGCTTGCAGGAACACTTCACTATGAAGTGAGTGAAGAATGCATTCGTGTAACACAGGGCGAGGAATCCGGAGAACTGCCATGGGATGCGGTATACAAGATTGTATCAAACGACAAACAGATTCTTATATACAGCAATCGTGTCAATGCTTATATTATCCCGAGAACACAGATCGGAGAGCAGTATGATATGTTTTGCAGAATCGCAGAAAAGAAACTGGAAAAATTCCGTTT
>ENA-UOJO01001588-UOJO01001588.1-human-gut-metagenome-genome-assembly--contig:-P57-NODE-1588-length-28046-cov-7.060591_pt1 | contig 28046 bp, 25 predicted proteins | sample MGYA00242351_ERZ723898 | MGnify/ENA metagenome assembly ERZ723898 | reverse complement strand
GTATGTAATTTAGAAGATATAATTTTATATTTTGCAAAGTATATACAAAATAACAAGGAGTAATATTATGGATAATAATATGGTTACTATTAATAATTTATCATATACATACACTACAAATAGTCAAGATAGTAATGATGAAGTGAGTGTTACTAATACAGATGGTTATTTTAATAAAAATGAATATGTTGTTAATGATATTTCTTTTAATGTTAAACAAGGAGAATTTATTGCACTTTTAGGTCATAATGGTTCTGGAAAGTCTACTATAGCTAAGCTTATTAATGCTTTACTGCTTCCTACAGATGGAACTGTAATTGTTAATAATATTGATACTAAAAATGAAGATAAGTTATGGGATATTAGAAGTACTGCTGGAATGGTATTTCAAAATCCAGATAATCAGCTTGTTGCTACTATTGTTGAAGAAGATGTTGCCTTTGGACCAGAAAATCTTGGTGTTCCATCTGATGAAATAAGGAAAAGAGTAGATGATAGTTTAAAAAAGGTTGGAATGTATGAATATAAAAGATATGCACCACATTTATTGTCTGGAGGACAAAAGCAAAGGATTGCTATTGCAGGTGTTTTAGCTATGAATCCTAAATGTATTATTTTTGATGAACCTACAGCTATGCTTGATCCATCGGGAAGAAAAGAAGTAATGGATACAATTAATGATTTAAATAAAAATTATGGTATTACTATAATTTTAATAACTCATTATATGGATGAGGCAGCAGAAGCTGATAGAATATTAGTAATTGATGATGGCAATATATTTATGGATGGAACTCCAAGAAAGGTGTTTTCTCAAGTGGAATTGGTAAAGAAGATTGGTCTTGATGTGCCACAAGTCACAGAACTTGCATATGAATTAAGAAAGTCTGGTGTGAATATTACTAATGAAATTTTAAATGTTAATGAGATGGTGAATGCGATATGTCAATTAAGATAGAGAATTTAACTCATATATATATGCCAGGGACTCCTTTTGAAAAGGTTGCTTTAAATAATATAAATTTAACAATTGATAAGGGGGATTTTGTGGCTGTAATTGGTCACACTGGTTCTGGTAAATCTACATTAATTCAACATATAAATGGCCTTATGACACCTACAAGTGGTAGTGTTATGGTTGATGATATTGATATTAATAAGGATAAGGCTAACCTTATAGAAATAAGAAAAAAGGTAGGGATTGTTTTTCAATATCCTGAATATCAACTTTTTGAAGAAACAATTGAAAAAGATATAGCCTTTGGACCTAAAAATTTACATTTGTCTGAGGAAGAAATTCATGAAAGAGTAAAATCATCAATGGAAATGGTTGAACTAGATTATAAAAAGTTTAAGGATAAATCTCCTTTTGATTTAAGTGGCGGTCAAAAAAGAAGAGTTGCTATAGCAGGAGTTATTGCAATGAAACCTAATGTACTTATTTTAGACGAACCAACAGCTGGATTAGATCCTAAGGGAAGAGATGAAATTTTAGATCAAATTAAAAAGCTTCATGATGAATACAATATGACTATTATTATTGTAAGTCACAGTATGGAGGATGTAGCTAAAATTGCAAATACAGTAGTTGTAATGAATAATGGAGAAATTGTATTAAAAGGAACTCCAAAGGAAGTGTTTAAACAATCTGATTTGCTTGAGAGCATTGGACTTGGTGTACCTCAGGTGACATACTTGATGAAAGCCCTTAAAAAGAAGGGATTTAATGTTTCTGAAGATGCATATACAATTGAACAGGCAAAAGAAGAACTTTTAAAACTTTTTAGTACAAATAGTAGGGAGGGATTATAGACTAATGTTAAAGGATATTACTATAGGTCAATATATACCAGGAGAATCATTTATACATAAGCTTGATCCACGAACAAAAATTTTAATAACACTATTATATATAGTGTCATTATTTTTAATAAATAAATTTTTTGCGTATCTTATAGTTCTTGCTATTTTAGGAATTTGCATATACAATGCCAAAATTCCATTAAAATTAATATTTAGGGGTCTTAAGCCTATATTTTTTTTGATTTTATTGACAGCTATTTTAAATGTTTTTATGAATTCTGGAGATAATTTATTATTTCAATTTGGTTTCTTAAAAGTATATGAAGAAGGATTGAGAATAGCTGGGTTTATGGCATTACGACTTATATTTCTTATAATAGGTACATCAATGCTTACATACACAACTTCGCCTATTGAACTTACTGATGGTATAGAAAAATTATTAAGACCAATAGGAAAAAATTTGGCTCATGAACTTGCTATGATGATGACAATAGCCTTAAGATTTATTCCAACATTAACAGAGGAAACTGACAAAATAATGAAAGCACAAAAGGCAAGAGGTGCTAATTTTGAAACAGGAAATTTAATGGATAGGGCAAAAAGTTTAATACCAATACTTGTTCCGTTGTTTATAAGTTCCTTTAGAAGAGCTGATGAACTTGCCATGGCAATGGAGGCTAGATGTTATAGAGGCGGTGAAGGAAGGACTAGAATGAAAAAATTAGCTTTTTCCTCAAGAGATTTTATAGCATTTTTAATTTATGGATGTATAATAGCAGTTTTTATTTATATAAGAATTAGATTTTAAACTTTTTTTGAAAGAGGTATTTATGAAGAATATAAAGTTAACCATAGAATATGATGGAACACATTATGGAGGTTGGCAAAAGCAAAATAACAATTCTACCATTCAAGAGGAAATACAAAAGGCTATATCTAAAATCACAAATGAGGATATAAATTTAATTGGAAGTTCTAGAACTGATGCAGGGGTTCATGCAAGAGGAATGGTGGCAAATTTTAAAACAGAAAGTAAAGTGCCTCCAGAAAAATTTAGAGAAGCAATAAATACTAAATTGCCTGATGATATAGGAATAATAAAGTCAGAAGAGGTGCCATTGGATTTTCATGCAAGATATGATAGCAAAGGAAAGACTTATTGCTATACTATAATTAATAGATTAGAAAAAGTAGCAATTAGTAAAAATTATGTTTATCATGTTAAAGATAAATTAGATATAGAATTAATGAAAAAATCCTGTGAGCATTTTGTTGGGAAACATGATTTTAAAGCATTTAAGACATCTGGAAGTTCTGTAAAAACTTCAATTAGAACTATATCTGATTTGCATATAGAAACATTTAATAGTGAATATGGTACTAAAATAATGTTTTATATAACAGCTGATGGTTTTTTGTATAACATGGTTAGAATAATTGTAGGAACAGTAGTTGATGTAGGAAGAGGCAAGATTAAAGAAAGTATTATTGGCGATATAATAAAAAGTGGTGCTAGGAATAAGGCGGGGCATTGTGCACCAGCATCTGGACTTACTCTTTTAAAAGTTTATTATTAATTTTAATAAATAAATTATAAAAAACAGAAATAATTAGTAATTAATTTAAAAAAATGTCTTGACACGCCCGTAAGCGTGTATTATAATAAGCTAGTTGTTAGAAATATTTATGTTATAAAGATCCACTAGCCCCGGATCTGGATATAGATAAGTAAAGCAAAAACTTAGGGAGGGAAATTGATGAAATCATATATTGCGAAAGCACAAGAAGTTGAAAGAAAATGGTACATCGTAGACGCTGCTGGTAAGCCACTAGGAAGAGTTGCTAGCCAAGTTGCTTCAATTTTAAGAGGAAAAAATAAGCCAACATTTACACCAAATGTTGATTGTGGAGATTTTGTTATAGTTATTAATGCAGAACAAGTTGTATTAACTGGTAACAAGTTAAATCAAAAATTATACAGAAAGCATAGCTTATACCCAGGTGGATTAAAAGAAACTACTTACAAAGAACTTTTAGAAAAGAAACCTGAATTTGCTTTTGAAGAAGCAGTTAGAAGAATGCTTCCAACTGGTGTTTTAGGAAGACAAATGCTTAAGAAGTTAAAAGTTAATAGAGGTGCTGAACATAATCATGAAGCACAAAAACCAGAAGTACTTGAGTTAAAGTACTAATAAAACTTGGGAGGAGGAATAAAAAATGGCAAAAGTTCAATATATGGGAACTGGTAGAAGAAAAAAATCAATAGCAAGAGTTAGACTTGTACCTGGAAATGGTAAAGTTGTTGTAAATAAGAGAGATATAGAAAACTATTTTGGTTTAGAAACTTTAAGAGTTATAGTTAACCAACCATTAGTTTTAACAGGAACTAAGGATAAATTTGACGTACTTGTTAATGTACACGGTGGTGGATTCACTGGTCAAGCAGGAGCAATAAGACATGGTGTAACTAGAGCTTTAGTAAAAGCTGATGAAGCTTTAAAGCCAGAATTAAAGAAAGCTGGATTCTTAACAAGAGATCCAAGAATGAAAGAAAGAAAGAAATACGGTCTTAAGAAAGCAAGAAGAGCTCCTCAATTCTCAAAGAGATAGTTTTTCTTACATTTTCAAAGATGTATGTTTCCCACAAACCTTGTGTTTGTGGGATTTCTTTTTATATTCTTTAATTTATGATTATATTCTTAGAAAACTTTATTTGACAAATATAGTATTATGACGCAAAATATTACTATAAGTATTTTTTAATGCTAATTTAAAGGTGCGTAAGACAAGTGTTGATAAAAGGACATGGGGAAGTCAGACGGACACAAAGGAATACTTGCATAAAATAAATATTAGATACATATTGAATACAAAGACTTGAAATGTGAAAGTATTTAACCGTTGTGGTGGTTGCATGGCAACGATATTGTTTTTGAAATAAAATAATGATGAAATAGGAGAAAAAATAAAATGAAAAATTATAAATATATATTACATTGATGGAACAACCAGAGCTAAAAGAGGCAGCAGCCAGTTGGTTTAGCTCTAAATGAAGCTTACTTAGAATGTATGGAAGCTTATCTTAACAAAGATACAGAGTATGGATGGTTTGTACCTTGTTACAGATCATACAGGTTTTTATGAAAGATATGGTTGGAAATTTTTATGTATGGTGCAAGGGGATAATGAGCCAGAAATGACTAGAATGTATGTACATTATTAGTTAAAATGTACTTGGGAGGAACATTGGCAGTGATAGAATGTTATGAGTGATGCTTCATATAAACACTCCCATCAAGTTATAAAACAACATAAACACAATATATAAAACAATTGTATAATTACTTAAATTAGACATAATATAAAAAACTGGAATTTGTTAAATTGGTCAATACACAATTTTAAGGCAAAGGAGAATAAGAATTTATGGAATTTATTAATAGACAAAATATAGTTGAGTTATCAAATCCAGGAGTGTTTTCAAAACAATTGCTAAATCCAGAAAACTCTTCTAGTGAAAGGGTAACAATTACAGAGGTACATCTTGAAGTTGGAGCTTGTCAACCAAGACATACACATAAAGCATCAGAGCAGATATGGTATGCAACGAAAGGAAAGGGAAAATTATTACTTGCAGAAGAAACAGAGAAAGAGTTTATGGCAGGTGATGTTGTTCGTTTTGCTGATAACGATGTACATGGATTGTTAAATGATGGGGATACTGAATTTGTTTATGTATCCGTTACAGCGCCACCAATTAACTTTGGATATGCATATAAGGATAAAAAATAAGATGGTATAAAGTATTGGACATAGTGCCAGTATCTTTTTTTAGTTTAAAAAACACCAAAATAATTAGTTTTTTGCATAAAAAGTATATATTTCGAGGTATAATTTACTTTATGCAATACGTGTGGTAACATTATTATGAGATATATTTAATATTAATGGGGGTATATGGTAATGAATAAGGTATTGGAGAATGTTATAGAGAATATTGATTTAGTTAGGGACTTAAATGACAAGGATGTATTAATAACAGTTTTGGATACAGATAGTATAGTAAGAGGATATTCTATTCCACCAACAATTCCACCAGCTGTTGAAGTTGGTCAAAAATTTTATGATCCTACTGGTGTATTTGATATTGTTATTTCTAAAGGTATAAAAAAACACAATATATTACCTAAAGAAGTTGTAGGAAAGCCTATGGAATGTAATCTTGTACCAATAAAGGATGGTAATGAGGTTGTTGGATGTATTATTGCTGTATATAGTGTTGAGAAAAAAACTGAAATGCAAGAACTTACCTGTCAATTTGAGAATTCAATAAAGGATGTTAATAGCTCAATTCAAGATACAATAAGTGGTATAGGAAATCTTGCAACAATGCTATCAAATATGGTAAATATGACATCAAGGATAGAAAATGATGTTTTGAATGCTTCTAATGTTGTTAACGGTGTAAGTAATAATGCATCTAGTTCAAATATTTTAGCATTAAATGCTTCTATTGAAGCAGCTAGGAGTGGTGAAGCTGGACGTGGTTTTTCTGTTGTTGCTTCTGAAATGAGAAAGTTAGCAAATGAAAGTAGTGAATCAGCAGCTGAAATAAAAACTACATTAAATTCTATAGTAAAACATTTAGATGAAATAATGAATTCTATTAAGAATGCAAATAATGAGGCTGAAACGCATGTTGAAAAAATAAGTTCTATTCATGATATACTAGAAAAAACTATTTCTTTGTCAGAACAAATGATAGAAGGATTTGACAATTTATAGTTTTTAATAAATAAGTTTGTTGACAAGATTCAAATATAAATGTAATATATAAAAAATAAAATGACAATTTTATTTTTTATATATTAGGGAGGGATTTAAATGGATTATTTATCACATAATATTTCTGTTAATTTAAAAAGAATTAGAACTTCCAAAGGTATGAGTCTTGATGTAGTTGCAGAACAAACAGGCGTAAGTAAAAGTATGCTTGCTCAAATTGAAAGGGGCAGTGCAAATCCATCCATTGGCGTACTTGGAAAAATTGTAAGTGGTCTTAGAATAGAATTTAATGACTTAATTGAAGCACCACCAATGGATTCTTGCCTGGTAACAGTAGAGGAAACAGTGCCTACAAAGGAAGTTGTAGGGCAATATAGGGTATGGACATGTTTTCCTTATGAAGATAATAGAACAGTGGAAATTTATAGAATTGATATAGAACCAGGTGGCATATATGTAAGTGGCGGTCATGGAGAAAAGACTCGTGAATATATATCAGTACTTGATGGAGAAGTAACAATTGAATCTCAGGGTGCTATAAATATTGTTACAAAGAAAGATGTTTTTAGATTTGAATCAGACCAAATGCATAGGTATATAAATAATACTAAGTCTTTAGTAAGCTTTATGAGTTTTTTTGTAGCTTATAATTAATATTTTTTTACAAAGGATGTCTAAAATAATGTACAAAAATTTATTCGTAATATGTAGATAGATAGAAATAAAACCCTCTAAAATTGCTAAAATACTAATATATAAGTAAAAATAATAAAAGTACAAAATATTGTTGACATGCAATAAAATGCGTGATAATATATATTTGTACAATATAAGAGACATAAAGAGCAAAGGTGCTTACAAATTGTAAGTTACTTTGCTCTTTTTTATTTATTAGATTTTTTGGCCAAAATCTTTATTTTAGGAGGAGATTATTATGAAATTAAAAGATTTAGGATTAACAGCACAGGATATAAAGGATAAAGTAAATAAATATATGATTGAAACATATGAAAGATATGATTTTCTTGCAGAAACTGCAAAAGATATGTATATGTATGATGAAAAAGGAACTCCTTATTTAGATTTTTATGCAGGTATTGCAGTAAACAGCACAGGTAACTGTAATGAAAAGGTAGTTGCAGCAATTATAGATCAGTGTCAAGATATTATGCAAACATTTAATTACCCATACACAATTCCACAAGCATTACTTGCGGAAAAGGTATGTACTACAATTGGTATGGATAAAATATTCTTCCAAAACTCAGGAACAGAAGCAAATGAAGCTATGATTAAAATGGCTCGTAAATATGGAGTAGAAAAATATGGACCACATAAATATAATATAGTAACAGCTGCTAAATCATTCCATGGTAGAACATTTGGTGCTATGAGTGCTACTGGCCAACCTGACAATGCTTGTCAAATAGGCTTTGGTGATATGACTCCAGGATTTACTTATGCAGAATATAATAATCTCCAAGCTTTTAAGGATGCATGTACAGAAAACACTATTGGTATAATGATTGAACCTGTACAAGGTGAAGGTGGAGTAAATCCTGCAACACCAGAATTTATGAAGGGTCTTCGTGAATTTTGTGATGAAAAAGGAATATTACTTTTACTAGATGAAGTACAAACAGGATGGTGTAGAACTGGTAAGGTTATGTCTTATATGAATTATGGAATAAAACCAGATATAGTATCTATGGCAAAGGCTCTTGGAGGAGGAATGCCAATTGGAGCAATTTGTGCTAGAGAAGATGTTTCAAAAGCATTTACAATGGGATCACATGGTACAACATTTGGAGGACATCCTGTATGTTGTGCAGCTGCTCTTGCAGAAGTAAATGAATTATTAGATAGAGATTGTGCTGGCAATGCTAAAAAAATGGGAGATTATTTTAGTGAAAAATTAGCAACCTTACCACATGTAAAAGAAGTAAGACATCAAGGATTATTAGTAGGTGTTGAATTTGATGGTAGTATTAATGCTGTAGATGTTAAACATGAATGTTTACATCGTAAAATGCTTATAACAGCTATTGGAAATGATATTATAAGAATGATACCACCATTAATAGTAACAAAAGAACAATGTGATAAAGGATTTGAAATAATTAAGGAATCTGTAGAGGCATTAATAAAATAATACAGAGAGGAGCGATATTTATGAAGCATTTCGTAATAACAATTGGCTGTGAATATGGTAGTGGTGGCCCTGAAATAGGAAAAATAATTGCTGATTCTCTTAATATAAAATATTATGATAGAGATCTAGTTGATGGAGTTGTAGAAAAGCTTGGTGTAAATAGGGAATTGGTTGAAAAGGCGGATACTGGGGATAATGTAAAATATAGCTTTGAGACAAAGCTTGGTCCAAGGTATGCTAATCTTACTAACAGAGTTATATATACTCAATTTGAGGTAATTCAAAAATTCGCAAAAAAATCATCATGTGTAATTATTGGTAGATGCAGTGATTATATATTAAAGGATAGAAAGGACTGCTTAAATATATTTATATATGCTCCAAAGGATTTTAGAATACAAAATATTATGGAGAAAAATAATGTATCAAAAAAAGAAGCAGCTGAATTGGTAAAATATAATGATGAAATGCTTCATTCACGTTATAAATATGTAACAGGTACCTATCGTGGTGATAGAAAAAATCGTCATATGCTAATAGATAGCAGTGTACTTGGAATTTATAAAACTGCAGAATACATAATGCAATTAATAGATTTGAGATTCGAAGAAGAATAATTTTTATATAGATATTTAACAAAGGTGTTAAGAAACAAAGATTTAGTTTGTTTTTTGCACCTTTTTCTTTTTTAATTTAACTCTGCTAGATATTTGTTACTACGATAGGAAGGTGAAAAAAATGGATAAGAAAAAATCAGAATTTGAAAAAGTATTTAGTGCATGGGATATACTTGTAATTGCTTTTGGAGCAATGATTGGATGGGGATGGGTTGTATCCTCAGGTGATTGGATAGAAAAAGGTGGAGTAATTGGAGCTGTTGTTGGATTTGCAATTGGTGGCATAATGATATTTTTTGTTGGGTTAACTTATGCTGAACTTACATCTGCAATGCCACAGTGTGGAGGGGAACATGTATTTAGCTATAAGGCTATGGGACCTATTGGATCATATATATGTACATGGGCAATAATACTTGGATATGTTGGAGTTGTATGCTTTGAAGCTTGTGCTTTACCAACTATTATTACATATATTTGCCCTGGATTTTTAAAAGGATATTTGTATTCTGTTGCAGGATTTGATATTTATGCAACATGGCTTGCAGTTGCTATTATAATGGCAATTATTATTACATATATTAATATACGTGGGGCAAAAACAGCAGCAATACTTCAAACTATTTTAACTGCTATTATAGGTGGTGTTGGTATATTATTAATTGTATCATCAGCAATTGCAGGTGATGTATCAAATTTGCAGGATCAGCTGTTTGTAGGGGAGTCTTCAGGAAGTATGTTTAAAAATATACTTAGCGTAGCTGTTATGTCACCATTTTTCTTTATTGGTTTTGATGTTATTCCACAGGCAGCTGAGGAAATTAATGTACCTCTTAAAAAGATAGGAAAAATGATGATTCTTTCTATTATTTTAGCTGTTTCATTTTATGCATTAATAATTATAGCTGTAGGATATGGAATGAATCATGCTGACATTGTAGCATCTCAAGCAGCTTCAGGACTTGTTACAGCAGATGCTATGGCTAAGGCATTTAATAGTACTATTATGGCAAAGGTACTTATTGTTGGCGGTATGTGTGGTATAGTTACAAGCTGGAATTCATTTTTAATAGGTGGTAGTCGTGCCATGTATTCTATGGCTGAATCTTATATGATTCCTAGATGCTTTGTTAAATTACACAAGAAATATAAGACACCAACTAATGCATTATATTTAATAGGTGGTTTATCAATTTTAGCACCTCTTTGTGGTCGTAAAATGCTTGTTTGGGTTATGGATGCTGGAAATTTTGGTTGTTGTCTTGCATATTGTATGGTTGCAATATCATTTATGATTTTAAGAAAGAAAGATCCAGATTTAAAAAGACCATATAAAGTTAAAAATTATAAATTAATAGGTGCTATTGCAATTATTATGTCAGGATTTATGGTTGCAATGTATATTATCCCAAAATCAGGAGGTTCTCTTGTATGGCAGGAATGGGTTATTGTAGGTAGTTGGTCTATACTGGGAATAGTTTTTGGTATTGCATGTAAATTAAAATATAAAGAAAAATTTGCTTCACATATTGATGTTGAAATAGATGAGGATTCTTCAGCTAAAGATGAAATTGATATGGCATTAGAAGCTCTTGAAGTAGCCAAGGAAGAAGTAAAAGAAGAAGCTGTACAGCCATTAGAATTTTCTTATTTCCTTCCAATAAATATTCAATTTGGATCAGGCAAAGTCAATAAGGTAGGAGAACTTACAAAACCTTATGGTAAGAAGGCTATTATTGTTACAGGAAGAAGCAGTGCCAAGAAATCTGGTTTATATGATAAAGTAAACAATAGTTTAAAGGCAGCAGGAATTGATACAGTTCTTTTTGACAAGGTAAAACAAAACCCATTAACAACAACAGCAGAAGAAGGTGCATTATTTGCAAAGGAAAATAATTGTGATGTTGTTGTTGCAATTGGTGGTGGCAGCATAATGGATTGTGCTAAAGCTATTGCATTTTTAAGTATTAACAATGGCAATATAAATGATTATATATTTAATAAATCAACAAGTGATAAAGCTTTACCACTAGTTCTTATTCCAACAACTTGTGGTACTGGTTCTGAAGGAAATGGCTTTGCTGTACTTACAAATCCAGAAACTGGCGATAAGAAATCACTACGTACAAATGCTATTGTAGCTAAGGTATCAATTGTAGATCCTGAATGTATGATGACAATGCCAAAGAAGGTTTTGGCTTCTGTTGGATTTGATGCATTATGTCATAGCATAGAAGCATATACTTCAAAAATTGCACAACCATTTACAGATGCTTTAAGTTTATATGCAATATCACTTATTGCTGATAATTTAGTAGATGTATATGAAGGTAAAGCTAGCAAAGAAGCATGGGAAAAGATAACACTAGCAAGTACAATTGGTGGTATGGTAATTAATACTGCAGGAGTTACTTTAGCTCATGGCATGGAACATCCTGCAAGTGGCTTAAGGGATATTGTTCATGGACAAGGCTTGGCTGCATTAACACCAGCAGTTATAGAAGCATCTTGTAAAGGAGAGCATTTTAAATTTGCAAAGATTGCAAGAATATTTGGAGGAGTTACAGCAGAAGATTGTGCTCCTAAAATTAGAACACTACTTAAAAAACTTGATTTAGAATGTAAATTATCTGATTTTGGATTTACGGAAGAAGATATTCCTTGGATGGCAAAGAATTGCCTTAAGGTATCTGCAGCTAGCATTAAAAATAATCCGGTAGTATTTACAGAAGAGGAAATTGCAGAAATTTATAGAAAAGCAATGTAGCAAAAATATAATGAAAATTGTTTCAGGGTGATGTAAAAGTTAAACTTTTGACATCACCTTATTTTTGATATAATAAATTAAAATTATAATTAAAGAAAAGCTTGAAATATAAAATAAATTAAAGGGATGATTTAAATTGAATGAGAAGGAAAGAATGCTTAAAGGATTACCTTATTTGGCATGGAAGGATGGACTAGAACAAGAAAGATTAGAATGCAGAAAGAAATTATGGAGATTTAATACTCAAATAGATTGGTCAGATGAGAAAGCTTTAAATGAAGAATTATCTAATATTATTGGTAAGATAGGCGAAAAATCATGTATTGTTCCACCTTTTATGTGTGATTATGGTAGTAACATAGAAATAGGTAAGAATTTTTATGCTAATTATGATTGTAAAATTGTAGATGTAGCAAAAGTAAGAATAGGTGATAATGTACTTCTTGGTCCTAATGTTACTATATGTACAGCAGGTCATCCTATTCATCCAGAAGCACGTAATTCAGGATATGAGTATGGGAGAGAAATAACAATAGGTAGTAATACATGGATTGGAATGGGAGTTTTGATTAACCCAGGAGTTAAAATAGGTAAAAATGTTGTTATAGGTTCAGGAGCAGTTGTGACCAAGGATATTCCAGATAATTCTGTGGCAGTAGGAAATCCTTGTAAGGTAATAAAAACAATAACTGATGAAGATAAAAAATATTATTTTAAAAATTTAAGGTTTGATATACAATACTAAAAAATTAAGCATTATGTAACAATGTACATGGTGTTTTTTTATTGAATAAAATATTAATAAACATTTAAAAAAGTTTAGTAAACATTAATAGTTTGTTAATTGAATGGAGTCGAATTGTAGACTATAATGACGAATAGAACAAAAAATATAATAATATCGAGGTGTTTTTATGAAGGGTAGAGGAATTTTAGCTGTTTTATTAGCTAGTATTTTTATGGTTTCAATGGTTGGATGCTCTAATAGTAAGGGAACTAGTGAACAATCTAATACAAATGGAGCAGTATCTTTAAAGGTGTGGGGAGCTGAAGAAGACAGTGAACTATTATCTGAAATAGTAGAAAATTTCAAAAATGAATATAAAGATAAAGCCGATTTTGATATTGTTATAGAACCTGTAAGTGAAGCATCATGTAAGGATAAAATTTTTTCTGATGTTAATAATGCAGCAGATGTATTTACATTTGCTGATGACCAAATGTCAGTATTAAGTGCTTCTGGAGTATTAGAGCCTGCAATAAATGCAGACAATATTAAAGAAAATAATATAGAAGGAGCAGTTGATGCAGTATCTATAAATGATAAATTATATGCATATCCAATGACTGCTGATAATGGATATTTCTTGTATTATAATAAGCAATTTTTATCTTCTGAAGATGCAAAATCTTTAGATAAAATTTTAAGTGTTGCAGCACAAAATAATAAGAAATTTTCTATGGATTGGAGTGGATGGTACCTTTATTCATTTTTTGGAAATACCGGTCTTAAGATGGGCTTAAATGATGATGGAGTAACAAATTATTGTAATTGGAATACAAATGAAGGTGAAGTATCAGGATTAGAGGTGGCAAAATATATTAATAATATGGCAATTAGTTCTAGTTTTATTAATACTGATGATGATGGATTAGTTTCTGGAATGAAAGATGGAAGCATAATAGCAGGTGTAAGTGGTGTGTGGCTTGAATCAAGGGTAAAAGAAGCTTTAGGTGATAATTATGGAGCAACTAAGCTACCAACATATAATTGTGGCGGCAAAGAAGTTCAAATGGCTTCCTTTTCAGGATATAAGCTTATTGGTGTAAATTCTTATTCAAAAAATAAAGATTGGGCTAATAAATTAGCAGAATGGATTACAAATGAGGATAATCAATTGTTACGTTTTGAAGAAAGAGGTCAAGGACCTTCTAATATTAATGTGGCAAATTCAGATGAGGTTAGTAGATCTTTAGCTATTCAAGCACTTTTAAGTCAGTCACAATTTGCATCTTTACAAAGAGTTGGTGTTAATTACTGGGATGCAATGGTTAACTTTCAAAAAGCAGTAAGTACAGGAAGTTTACCAGATAATGAATTACAAAAATTAGTAGATAATATGACAAAAGGTATAACAGCATCAATAATAAAACAGTAGGAGGGATATTATGGAGAATTTTGAAAAGCTTAAAGGAAAAATAGGTAGTAGTATTAAAGTTGCAATTATGTTTCATATTATTGTTTTAGGAATAGTAGCAATTTTGTCTAATGTATTAGCATTTGTAAATATTCAAAATGTTAATAGAAATGCCACAAATATTTCGGAAAATTATATGAGTAGCATATCTAAGCTTGGAGATATTAAGCAAAAAGCTCAAAATATCCACAAACTGGCTTTATCGCATATTATAGCTACAGATCATAATACTATGGTTTCTATAGTAGAATCTATAAAAGAGCAAGACAAACAAATAAATGCAGATTTTAGTGAATATAAAAATTATATATCAGAAGATGATGAGGAAAAACTTAATGAACTTATGAATTCATATGAAAAATTTCATTATGCTCTTGCAAATTTATTAGCATATAGTGCAAATAATGATGCAGAAGAAGCTTATGCATGTGCAAATAATGATTTAGCTACATATGGTAATGAAATACAAGCAATTATTGGAGAATTAGAAGATTCAACTAATGCAGATACAGATAAAGCAAAACAAAGCTTAAATACTGTACATGGTGTTGCAGTAATTATAAACATTATATGTATATTTATTGCAGTTATAGCATTAATATATGCTTTTATTACAGTTATAAAACGTATTGTAAAACCAGTTACTACTGCAGAAAAAGAATTATCTTCTATAATACAGGATTTGCAGGATGAAAAAGGAGATCTTACTAAGAGGGTATCTGTTACATCTAAAGATGAGGTTGGAAGTTTAGCTAATGGAATTAATATATTTATTTCTAAGCTTCAAGAGATATTAAAGGTTATTGTAAATAATTCAGACAACATGGATAAGATAGTAAATGAAGTTATGAAAAATGTAAATAAACTTAATGGTGGTACATCTGATCTTTCTGCATTATCAGAAGAATTATCTGCAACTATGCAACAGGTATCAGAAAATGCTTCACTAATAAATTCAAATACTGAACAAGTAAAAAGTAAAGTTGATAGTATATCAAAACGTTCTGGTGAAATAAATGATTATTCAGTAGTTATGAAGAAAAATGCAGATAATATAGAGCATAAAGCAAGAGTTAATATGCAAACTATAAGTGAAAAATTAGAAGGAATTCTTGATGTGTTAAATAAATCTATTGAAGATAGTAAAAGTGTACAACAAATAGATAGCCTTACAGAAAATATATTAGATATATCAAGTCAGACAAATCTTTTAGCACTTAATGCTTCAATTGAAGCTGCAAGAGCAGGAGAAGCAGGAAGAGGCTTTGCAGTAGTTGCAGATGAAATTAGTAATCTTGCTGAATCAAGTAAAAAAGCTGCAAATAATATACAAGAAATAAATGAAGTAGTGACAGTAGCTGTGTCTAATTTATCAAAGCATGCAAGTGATTTAGTAAAATATATGAATGATATTATATTGCCTGATTTCGAATCATTTGTTGAAGCTGGTGGTAAATATAAAGAAGATTCATCATATATTCATGGTGTAATGGATGAGTTTACATTAAAAACTAAGGAATTAAAAAAATCTACATCTGAAATAGCTGAATCAATTAAATTAATAGCAATGGCAATATCTGAAGGGGCTGATGGAGTAAATGGTATGGCAGAAAACACTCAAAAATTTGCTATGGATGTAGAGGATATAACAGATCAAATGAATACTAATCAACAAATAGCAAGTGAATTAAAAGAGGAGACAGAAATATTTGATAAATTATAAATAAGTGAAGGTGAGAAATTAAAATATCTCCAGCTGTAATATTATGCTGGAGATATTTTTATGATAAATTTTTGAAAAGGTGATAGAATATTATAGTATGATTAATAGAAAATACGTAAAAGGAGGTTTATGGTGGAACTTTTAGGAAATTTAGATGGCAATATATTGTTATGGATTCAAGAGTTTGTTAGAAACCCAATATGCACACCTTTTTTTAAATTTATAACTCACTTAGGAGATGCTGGAGTGCTTTGGATTGCAATATGTATATTGCTACTTATTTCTAGAAAAACTAGAAAAGTGGGTATTTTGTGTATAATTGCAATTTTGGCAACTTTTATTGTAAATAATTTAATTTTAAAAAATCTTGTTGCAAGAATAAGACCTTATGAAGTTGTTAATGGACTTAATATTTTGATTGCAAGGCCAAAGGATTTGTCATTTCCATCTGGACATGCTGCCATATCTTTTGCGGTAGCAGCAACAATTTATCAATGCTTACCAAAAAATAAAAAAACATATGGAATTGCATTGTTAGTATTATCATCTTTAATAGCCTTATCAAGGCTTTATGTTGGAGTTCATTATCCAACAGATGTTATAACAGGGATATTAACAGGAACATTAATATCAATTTTTGTTGTGAAAATTGGTAAAAAGTATAGTGTACTTGATAATATAAAATTTTTAAATTAATTTTTTGCTTGGAGGGAATAATTTTGGACAAAAGAGAAAATTTTGAATCTAGACTGGGATTCATACTTGTTTCTGCTGGATGTGCCATAGGTCTTGGAAACGTGTGGAAATTTCCTTATATTTGCGGTGAGTATGGAGGAGCAGCATTTATACTAATATACTTAGTATTTCTTGCAATACTGGGGCTTCCTATTATAATATGTGAATTTGCAATTGGAAGAGGAAGTAATAAGAGTATAGTAAAGGCTTTTGATATTCTTCAAAGTGAAGATGGAAAGTGGCACAGATTTAAATGGTTTGCTGTAGCAGGAAATTATCTTCTCATGATGTTTTATACTATGGTATCAGGATGGATGCTTTATTATTCATATAAAGCATTAAGAGGTAGTTTAAGTGGCTTAGATCCAGATGGAGTAGCATCAGCATTTAATGGAATGTTATCTGAGCCTTATACAATGATATTTTGGACTGTGATAGCTATTATTATATCATTTCTTATATGTGCTTTAGGTCTTCAAAATGGAGTTGAAAAAATTACAAAAGTTATAATGACACTTTTAATAATATTAATGATTGTACTTGCAGTACATTCACTTATGCTTTCAGGAGCATCAGAAGGAGTTAAATTTTATCTTGTGCCTGATTTTAATAGGCTTAAAGAAGCTGGTATTGGAAATGCGGTGTTTGCAGCTATGACTCATGCATTTTTCACATTAGGTGTTGGTGTAGGATCTATGGAGATATTTGGAAGCTATTTAAAAAAATCAGAAAGGTTAACTGGAGAAGCTATAAATATAGTAATTCTTGATACTGTTGTGGCATTAATTGCAGGGTTAATTATTATTCCAGCATGTTTTGCATATAATGTTAAACCTGATGCAGGACCATCATTATTGTTTATAACTTTACCTAATGTTTTTAATAACATGTCTGGTGGTAATATATGGGGTGCATGCTTTTTTATTTTCATGTCTTTTGCTGCTCTCTCAACTGTTATTGCAGTATTTGAAAATATAATTGCTATGACAATGGAACTTGGCAATTTTAGTCGTAAAAAATCAGTAGTAATTAATATTGTTGCACTTATTATATTATCATTACCTGCAATACTCGGATATAATGTTTTATCAGACATAGCACCACTTGGAGCAGGAAGTACACTTATGGATTTAGAGGATTTTCTTGTTTCTTATAATATTCTTCCACTTGGAAGCTTAATATTTGTGCTATTTTGTGTAAGGAAAAATGGATGGGGTTTTGATAATTTTATAAAAGAAGCTAATGAAGGTAAAGGAATTTCATTTCCTACATCTGCAAGAAAATATATGAATTATGTGCTTCCAGCAATAATTGTAGTTGTATATTTAAAGGGATATTATGATAAGTTTAAGGATTATAGCACTGTTACATTAGTAATTTGGATGATAATTTCTGTAATATTATTAATATTAACTTTTAGTTTTATGTTACCTAAAAAGAAAACTAAATAATAAAAAAGTTGCCTTAAAATGATCATATTTAATCATTTTAAGGCAATATTTTTATTGTCTATAGTAAGTAAGAAATTCACTAAGCTTTTGTGTAGCATCTTCTAAAACATCTATACGAGGTAAATAAACAACACGGAAATGATCAGGCTTTTCCCAGTTAAATCCTCCACCATGAATAATAAGGATTTTCTTTTCTTTTAATAAATCTAGTGCAAATTTTTCATCATCTAATATGTTGAATTTCTTTGTATCTATTTTAGGAAAAATATAAAAGGCAGCTTTAGGTTTAACAACAATTATTCCAGGTATATCATTAAGAGCCTTGTATATAAATTCACGTTGTTCATATATTCTTCCTCCAGGGATAATATAATTATTTACACTTTGATGTCCGCCTAATGCAGTTTGAACTATAGATTGAGCTGGTACATTTGAGCAAAGTCTCATATTAGATAACATATTTATTCCTTCAATATAATCCTTTGCTAAATTTTTGTTTCCGCTAAGTATCATCCAGCCAATTCTAAAACCAGCAATCATATGAGATTTTGACAATCCACTAAATGTTACACAGAATAAATCTGGTGCTAAGGATGCTATAGAAACATGTTCTTCCTCATCCATAACAAGGCGATCATATATTTCATCTGAGAAAATAATAAGTTGATTTTCTCTTGCAATATTTACAATTTCCTGTAAAACTTCTTTTGGATATAATGCGCCAGTAGGGTTGTTTGGATTAATAATAACAATTGCTTTTGTTTTATCAGTTATTTTCTTTTTTATATCATTCATATCTGGATACCATTCAGCTTGTTCATCACAAATATAGTGAACTGCTTTTCCTCCTGCTAGTGTTACGCAAGCAGTCCAAAGAGGATAATCTGGAGCTGGAACTAATACTTCATCACTATTATCAAGCAATGCAGACATACTAAGATTGATAAGTTCACTAACTCCATTTCCTGTATAAATATCATCTATAGAAACATTAGGAATATTTTTAAGTTGAGCATATTGCATAATTGCTTTTCTAGCTGAAAAAAGACCTTTAGAATCAGAATATCCTTCACACTCTGTTAATTGACTTTGCATATCATGTACAACCTCATCTGGAGTACGAAAGCCAAAAGGCGCAGGATTCCCAATGTTCAATTTTAGTACATGCGTACCGCTTTTTTCCATTCTTGCAGCTTCATCTACAACAGGACCTCTTACATCATATAAAACATTATCTAATTTTGATGATTTATTAAATTTACGCATATTTAAACTCCCTTCAACCATAGCATTTTCCTTTGCGCTTGAAATATCACATATATCAGACTTTGAATTTTTACCATATAGCCATTGTTCACTAACATTTAATGTATTTGCTAAAAAGCTTCCAATGTTTTCTCTAGGAATAGCTTTGCCACTTACATATTGACTAATTTGGCTTTTACCAAGCTTTACTCCCTGTTTATTTGCTGCTTTTAGTAAATCAACTTGTTTCATTCCTTTTTTGTTCATAGCTTCTTTAAGTCTATTTGAAAATACTGAATCAGCCATAAGGAAAACCTCCTATTTAGTAATTATTTTAACTTCAATTTTAAAAAAGTTCATTTTTAATAATATAAGAATAACACTTCATAAGAAAAAGTTCAATATAATCATAATGCAATTTTAAAAATATAACAAAAGTTCATTTTAGTAAAAATAAAAAATGAACTTCTAAAAATAAATCAAAAACAATCAAAAAAACGAAATAAAATGATTATTTATGCTTGACTTTGAAAGAAAAAAGATATATTATAATGACAAGGAGGTGATGTAAATGTTATCAAAAGAAAGGTTCAATAAAATTTTAAATATTTTAAATGTAAAGAAAGCAGTTACTGTAGTTGAACTTGTAGAAGCTTTAAATACATCAGAGTCAACCATTAGAAGAGATTTGAAAACTCTCGATGAAATGGGAAAATTAAATAGAGTATTTGGTGGTGCTACAGCACTAGAATTAGACAATGAATTAATAGTTGAAGAGAAGGATGTAAAATCAAAATATCAATTAAATAAAAAAGAAAAGATTAAAATTGCTTCATATGGGGCAAAGCTAATAAAGGATAAAGATTTTGTTTATATTGATGCGGGTACATCTACTGAATATATGATAAATTACATAACAGAAAAGGGGGCAATATTTGTAACTAATGGAATAGAACATGCTAAAAAACTTTCTGCTAGAGGGTTTAAGGTTTTTATTTTAGGAGGTGAACTTAAATCATCTACTGAAGCATTAGTTGGAACTGAGGCAGTTATGAATTTAAATAAGTTTAATTTTACAAAAGGCTTTTTTGGAACTAATGGAATTAGTGAAAAAGCAGGATTTACAACACCAGATGTTAATGAATCAATTGTAAAAGAAGCTGCAATAGGTAAATGCAGAAATGTTTATATACTTGCAGATAAAAGCAAGTTTGGAAAAGTATTTTCTGTAACATTTGCATCATTAAATGCAGGAACTATTATTACAACAAAACTTAGTAATTCTAAATTAAAAAACAATTTAAATGTAGTGGAGGTGGAAAAAGATGATTTATACAGTAACATTTAATCCATCATTAGACTATGTGATGGATATAGAAAACTTTAAACAAGGATCTGTTAATAGATCAGAAAAAGAACAGATTTTTGTTGGAGGTAAAGGAATTAATGTTTCCATGGTACTTAAAAACTTAGGAAATGATAGTAATGCTCTTGGGTTTATAGCAGGTTTTACAGGAAAACAAATAGAAGATCAATTAAAAGAAATAGGTTGCCAAAGTGATTTTATAAAGTTAGACAAAGGACTTTCAAGGATAAATGTAAAGCTTAGAGGAACTATTGAAAGTGAAATTAATGGTGCAGGACCTGAAATTTCAAATGAAGACATAGAAAAACTTTATAAAAAAATTAATGAAATTAAAGAAGGAGATATACTCGTGCTTGCTGGAAGTATTCCAAGTTCACTTCCAAGTAATATATATGAAAATATTTTAGAAATGCTTCAAGAAAAAAATATAAAAGTAGTAGTTGATGCAACTAAAGATCTTTTATTAAATGTACTTAAATATAATCCATTTTTAATAAAACCCAATAATCATGAATTAGCTGAAATGTTTAAAGTAGAAATAAATACAAATGAAGATATTATTAAATATGCTAAAAAGCTTCAAGATTTGGGTGCTAGAAATGTATTAATTTCAATGGCTGGTGATGGAGCTATATTAGTTGGTGAAAATGGTCAAATAATTCAAAGTAAGGCACCTAAAGGAATTGTTAAAAATTCAGTAGGAGCTGGTGACTCAATGGTAGCTGGATTTATACATGGATATATTGAAAATAGTCAAGAATTGACAAAAGCATTTAAAATGGCTGTAGCTACAGGAAGTGCTAGTGCATTTTCAGATAAGCTTGCAACTAAAGAGGAAGCTTATAATTTATACAAAACATTATAATAATAAGGGGATTTTATAAAAAAACTAAAGGTAAAGAGGAGTGATTTTTATGCGTATCATTGATTTATTAAAAAAAGATTCAATTGCACTTAACGTAAAGGTTTCCAATAAACAGGAAGCAGTAGACACATTAGTAGACTTAATGGATAAGTCTGGTAATCTAAAAAATAAGGAAATATACAAAAAAGCAGTCCTTGATAGAGAGGAATTAAGCTCAACTGGAATTGGTGATGGAATTGCAATACCACATGGAAAAACTGAAGCTGTTACTAGAGCTGGACTTAGTTCAATGGTAGTTAAAGATGGTGTTGATTATGATTCATTAGATGGTGAACCTGCTAAGTTATTTTTTATGATAGCAGCACCAAAGGAAGCTGATAATCTTCATTTAGAGGTTCTTGCAAGACTTTCTACTATGTTAATGGATGGAGATTTTAAAGAACAACTTATTAATGCAAAATCAGTTGATGAATATTTAAAACTAATTAATGATAAGGAAAAAGAAAAATTTCAAGAGGAAGAAAATAAAGAAAAACCACAGGAAGGTTATAGAATTTTAGCTGTAACAGCTTGCCCAACAGGAATTGCACATACATATATGGCTCAAGAAAGTTTAGAAAAAAAGGCTAAGGAAATGGGCATTACAATAAAGGTTGAAACAAATGGCTCTGGTGGAGCTAAAAATGTTTTAACAAAGCAGGAAATTAAAGAGGCAGAATGTATTATTGTAGCAGCAGATAAGCAAGTTGAAATGGATAGATTTGATGGAAAAAAGGTTATTCAAACTAAAGTTTCAAATGGTATAAACAAAGCAGAGGAATTAATTACAAAAGCCATAAATGGTGATGCACATGTTTATCATGCTGGAAATAATTCGAAGGAAGCAGATAATGAAGATGAGGAAAAAGAAGGAATAGGAAGAACTATTTATAAACACCTAATGAATGGTGTATCACATATGTTACCATTTGTAATTGGTGGAGGAATATTAATAGCATTAGCATTTCTTTTAGATGACTATTCAATTGATCCATCAAATTTTGGAATGAATACTCCAGTTGCAGCATTCTTTAAAACAACTGGTGGTACAGCCTTTGGATTTATGTTGCCTATACTTGCTGGATTTATTGCAATGAGTATAGCAGATAGACCAGCTCTTGCAGTAGGATTTGTAGGTGGTGCAATTGCAATTAGTGGTGGCTCAGGCTTTTTAGGAGCACTTATTGCAGGTTTTGCAGCAGGATATTTAGTTCTTGGATTAAAGAAATTATTTGATAAATTACCAAATGCTTTAGATGGTTTAAAACCAGTGCTTTTATATCCATTCTTTGGAATACTTTTAATTGGTTTATGCATGACTTATATTATAAATCCACCAGTTGCAGCTATAAATGATTGGATGACTAATGGACTAAATGCTATGAGTGGTACTAGTAAAATACTTCTTGGAATAATACTTGGTGGTATGATGTCAGTTGATATGGGTGGCCCTGTAAATAAAGCAGCATATGTTTTTGGTACAGCTTCCATTGCTTCAGGAAATTATGACATAATGGCAGCAGTAATGGCTGGTGGTATGGTTCCACCACTTGCAATAGCACTTTGCACAACTTTCTTCAAAAATAGATTTACAGAAAGTGAAAGAAAATCAGGTATTACTAACTATGTAATGGGCTTATCATTTATAACAGAAGGTGCAATTCCATTTGCATCATCAGATCCTATAAGAGTTATTCCAGCATGTGTTGCAGGTTCAGCAGTTGCAGGAGCATTATCAATGGCATTTGATTGTACACTTAGAGCTCCTCATGGAGGTATATTTGTAGTAGCAGTTGTTGGTAATCCATTATACTATTTATTATCAATAGCATTAGGTTCAATAGTTGGTATGTTTATCCTTGCATTGCTTAAAAAACCAATAAAATCAGCAAAATAATAACATTTTTAATTAAATATAAAAAAATAAAGCAAATAGTACTTGACTATAAAAGACAAATTAATTAACTTATTTATATAGCATTAATACCACAAGTATAGTGGTATTAATGCTAATATTCGAGTATAAATATATTAACATTTTCGAGGAGGAATAGGATTATGAACAAAAAGGGTATAGCGGCTTCAAGAGGATATGCTATAGGAAAAGTGTTTTTAAAAGAGAATGAAGAGATTATTATTACAGACAGCACAGTAGAAGATGTTGAAAGTGAAAAGAAATTACTTGAAGATTCATTAGCTGCTTCAAAAAGTCAGCTTGAAAAAGTTAAAGAAAAAGCAATGAAGGAAATGGGCCAAGAAAAAGCAGCAGTTTTTGAAGCTCATATAACATTATTAGATGATCCTGAATTTACTGGAGCAATGGCTCTTGAAATAGAAAATAACAAAGTGAATGCTCTTAAGGCAGTAGAAAATGTTACAAACACATTTGTCGCTATATTTGATTCAATGGAAGATGCATATATGAAGGAAAGAGCTGCAGATATAAAAGATGTATCTAAAAGAATTATTTTAAACCTTGCAGGTAAGGGTGGAGATGAAATGGAAATTTCTGATAGCAACACTGTAGTAGTTGCTCATGATTTAACACCATCAGATACAGCTGGACTTGACAGAAGTAAGGTTATAGGTTTTATAACTGATATAGGAGGAAGAACATCACATGCAGCAATAATGGCAAGAACACTTGAAATTCCTGCAGTACTTGGTCTTTCAGATATAACATCATCAGTAAAAAATGGTGATACTGTTATAGTAGATGGAATAACAGGAGATGTTTTCATAAATCCTTCAGAGGATATAATAAAAGAATATAAGCAAAAAGAAGAAAACTTTAATAAAGAAAAAGAAGAATTAAAGAAGCTTATAGAAGTTAAAACTACTACAAAATCTGGCAAGAGAATAGAAGTATGTGGTAATATAGGAAAACCAGAAGATGTAGATGGAGTAATAGCAAATGGTGGAGATGGAGTAGGTTTATTCAGAACAGAATTCTTATATATGGATAGAGAAAATGCTCCAACAGAAGAGGAACAATTTGAAAGTTATAAGCATGTGCTAGAAAAAATGAATGGCAAGCAAGTTGTAATAAGAACTTTAGACATTGGAGGAGATAAAAAGCTTCCATATATGCCATTACCAGAAGAAATGAATCCATTTTTAGGATATAGAGCAATAAGATTATGTTTAGATAAGAAGGATTTATTTAAAGTACAGCTTAGAGCATTACTTAGAGCATCAGTATATGGTAACCTTTGTGTAATGTTTCCAATGATATCAGGACTTCAAGAATTCTTAGATGCAAAGAAAGTAGTAGAAGAATGTAAAGAAGAACTTAAATCAGAAGGAATTAAGTATTCAGAAGAAATAAAATGGGGTATAATGGTAGAGATACCTGCTGCTGCAGTAATGGCTGATGAACTTGCAAAGCATGTTGATTTCTTCTCAATAGGAACAAATGATTTAATTCAATATACACTTGCTGCAGATAGAATGAGTGAAAAGGTATCATATCTTTATAATCCAATGCATCCAGCAGTTTTAAGACTTATAAAAATGACAATAGATGGAGCGCATAAGCATGGCAAATGGGTAGGAATGTGTGGAGAAATGGCAGGAGATGAAGCTGCAATTCCAACATTAGTAGAATATGGCTTAGATGAATTTTCAATGAGTGCTACATCAATACTTAATGCTAAGAAGGTTATAATAGAACAAGAATAATAAGTTAAGGACTGCTTTTTAGCAGTCCTTATTTAAAAACAGGAGAAAAATATGGAAATGAATGGGGATTTTTTTGGTACAGAAAGAATAAGTAAAATTTTATTTAAAATTGCACACCTGTTATGTTTGCTCAATCTGTAGGTTATGCATTAAAAAGTTTAATGCTTACAATTATACGTACAGTAGTTCTTTTTGTTCCGTTAGGTTATATTTTTTCTAAACTAGGACTTAACTATTTTTGGCTTACATTTCCAACAACAGAAGTTATAACATTTTTAGTAGGTATTATTTTTTATAGGCAATTTATTAAGAAAGAGGTAAAAGTTGACGCTGTTAAAGTGGAGTAATATAATCAAATTATGTTTGTGAAATGTCATTAATTTTAATTTAATGACAATGAAAGGAAATGGTGATTATGAAAAAAGTAATTTTAACAGGTGATCGTCCAACAGGAAAACTTCATGTAGGACATTATGTTGGTTCACTTAAAGAACGTGTCAAATTGCAAAATTCAAATATATATGATGAAATTTATATTATGATTGCTGATACACAGGCACTTACTGATAATGCAGAGAATCCAGAAAAAGTAAGAAAAAATATAATTCAAGTTGCACTTGATTATTTGGCTTGTGGAATTGATCCTAATAAATCAACTATATTTATTCAATCAATGATTCCAGAACTTACAGAATTAACAGTTTATTATATGAATCTTGTAACTGTTTCAAGAGTTCAAAGAAACCCTACAGTAAAAGCTGAAATTAAACAAAAGAATTTTGAAGCAAGTATTCCAGTTGGATTTTTCTGTTATCCTATAAGTCAGGCAGCAGATATTACAGCTTTTAAGGCAACAACTGTACCCGTTGGAGAAGATCAAATGCCAATGATTGAACAATGTAAAGAAATAGTTCATAAGTTTAATTCAGTATATGGTGAAACATTAACAGAACCTAGTATTATTTTGCCAGATAATGCTGCTTGCTTAAGATTACCAGGAATAGATGGTAAAGCTAAAATGAGTAAGTCTATTGGAAATTGTATATATCTTTCTGATGAGCCTGAAGAAATAAAGAAAAAGATTATGTCAATGTTTACTGATCCAAATCATATAAGAGTTCAAGATCCAGGCAATGTTGAAAATAATCCTGTTTTTACTTACCTTGATGCTTTTTGTCGTGACGAACATTTTCAAGAATTTTTACCAGAGTATAATAATTTAGCTGAATTAAAGGAACACTATACAAAAGGTGGTCTTGGTGATATTAAGGTAAAGAAATTTTTAAATAGCATAATACAAGAAGAACTTGCGCCTATAAGACAAAGACGTAATGAATGGGAAAAGCGCATTCCAGAAGTGTATGAAATTTTAAGAGCAGGTAGTGAAATTGCAAAGAAAAAAGCTGAAGAAACATTAACAGATGTACGTCGTGCTATGAAAATTAATTATTTCGAAGAAATGAATTTTAAATAGAAAATATAATATATAGATAGATTTGCTTTTACGCAAATCTATCTATATTTTTTATATTGTTAAAAAATTCATTACTAAGAATCATTGTTCCTACATAAGAAACAGTGCCTGTCATAAAAACATTCATATCTTTTTCAATTTGAATTTTAAGACTGCCTCCAGGCATATGAACTGTAATGTCATTATCTACAAGACCTAGTTTATAAACTGCACCTGCAGCTGCGCAGCTACTACTTCCTGAAGCAAGAGTATAACCTGCACCCCTTTCAAATATTTCAATGCTTATATTATTTCTATCTATTACTTTTACTATTTGAGTATTTATTCTATTTGGAAAATATTTTGCTGTTTCAGAAAATCTTCCTATTTCGCATACTTTTTCTTTTGATATTTCTTTCATTGGAATAACACAATGAGGATTTCCAATAGAAACACATGTGCATTTATATGATTTATCTCCAAAAATTAGGGGTATATTTACAGTTTTTTGTGGTGTATTTATGGTTCCTACATCATTACTATCAAATGATAATTTCCCCATAGAAACAGTCATTAATGTTCCTTTATTATTTAAATATTTTACTTTTACTAAACCACCTAATGTATTTAAGTTAAATTCATTCTCTTTAACATAACCTGCATCTTTTAAATATTTTGCAAATATTCTAACACCATTGCCACTTTTTTCTGCTATACTTCCATCAGGATTAACTATTTTAACAGATATTTTATTATTTTTTATTATAGGGCCAATTAAAATTCCATCAGAACCTAAACCAAAATTTCTGTTGCATATTAATTTTATTGCATCTGTATTTAGTTTTTTACTATTTTTGTTACAATCATAAACAAGGTAATCATTTCCTAACCCATTATATTTTTCAAATCTTAAATTCATATTATACCTCCAAAACTTAATTTACCTTTATTTTACTTGCGATAATTTTAAATAAATATATAAATTATGCTTGTTTTATTGTAAATAGTGCTATAATTTAAAAGAGGAGTGAGGAATTTGGCTGATTTAAATTTGTATAAGAAAACAGGTTATTTAAATAGTAATTTTAAAATTTTTCATATAATAGACAAACATAAAAAAATATTTAAATATCATTATCATGACTTCTTTAAGATATTAATAT
>ENA-UOJO01001584-UOJO01001584.1-human-gut-metagenome-genome-assembly--contig:-P57-NODE-1584-length-28072-cov-6.362530_pt1 | contig 28072 bp, 5 predicted proteins | sample MGYA00242351_ERZ723898 | MGnify/ENA metagenome assembly ERZ723898 | reverse complement strand
CATAAATAATCTTTTTACCTAAAGGCAAAACTGATTCAGTATTATCATAGGTAATATCTTCAGGATTAACCTTAGTCTTCCATAGAAGGGAAAGAAAACCTGCAAGCATCTTGTTATTTAAAAAGAAGTTTTTAAAATAAACATCGTATCTTAAATCATAAAACACATCTTCATCAAATTCTTTATTCAATATAGATACCTCCTCATATGAATTTTAATGAAATAAATTTACTAAATTAATTATGTCATAGATCCTCCTTATATTTCTTACTTAAAATTACCCTCCCTTATAATAAAGAGGCGGAAAATACGATTTTTTTTAATTTTTCTTTCATTTTGTTATATGAAAATGTTTTTGGTGAGTAAAAACTATTTAAAAACGATGAATTATGAGCAACATACATTATTATATTTTTCAAACAATAAAAATTCTTTTTTTAACTTGAAAAATGGTGTATAATAAAAACGCATTATTTTAGGAGGTACCTATGGAGAAAAAGTTTTATTTAACAACAGCGATTGCGTATACATCATCTACTCCGCATATTGGAAATGTATATGAGGCAATTTTAGCTGATGCTATATGCCGTTATAAACGTAAAGATGGCTATGATGTTAGATTCCAAACAGGAACTGATGAGCATGGTCAAAAAATTCAAGAGAAAGCTTTAAAAGCGGGTGTTTCACCTAAGGAACATGTTGATCATGTTGCGGGTGAATTAAAAGCTATTTATGATATGATGAATGTCTCATATGATCGCTTTATTCGTACAACTGATGAAGATCATGAACGCACAGTTCAAGATATTTTTACGAAGCTTTATGAAAAAGGTGACATTTATAAAGGACACTACGAGGGACATTATTGTGTTGCTTGTGAATCATATTTTACGGAAAAGGACTTAGTGAATGGATGTTGTCCAGATTGTGGTGGCCCTGTTAAGCTTACGAAAGAAGAATGCTATTTTCTAAAGCTTAAGCCATATCAAGAAAGACTTATTGAGCATATTAAGACACATCCAGAGTTTATTCAACCTGAATCTCGTAAGAACGAAATGCTTAATAATTTCTTGAAAAATGATTTGCCAGATTTATGTGTTTCAAGAACATCATTTACTTGGGGTGTTCAGGTTCCTTTTGATCCTAAGCATGTTGTATATGTTTGGATTGATGCACTTGCTAATTATATTACCGGCTTAGGATATAGTGTAAATGGTGAATCTTCTCCATTATTTAAGAAGTATTGGCCAGCAGATATCCATTTAATTGGTAAGGATATTTTAAGATTCCATACTATATATTGGCCAATTATGCTTATGGCTTTAGATTTGCCACTTCCTCGTCAAGTTTTTGGACATCCATGGGTTTTAACAGGAACAGATAAAATGTCTAAGTCAAAGGGTAATGTTATTTATGCAGGAGACCTTGTTGAACTTTATGGGGTTGATGCGGTAAGATATTACGTTTTACATGAAATTCCTTTTGCGCAGGATGGTTCTATTACCTATGAACTTGTAACAGAAAGATACAATTCCGATTTAGCTAATATTTTGGGTAATTTAGTTTCACGTACAATGGCTATGGCTAAGAAGTATTTTTCGTCTAAGGTTTCTTATAAGGGTTCATTCTTTAAGGAAGAAGCTGAGCTTAAGAATGCTTTAGAACTAATGAAGGAAAATGTTAGAAAGCATATGGATAGCCTTCATGTTGGCGATGCAATTGAAGATATTATTATAGCACTTAGAAGAGCTAATAAATATATTGACGAAACAGCACCTTGGGCTCTTGCTAAGGATGAAAGCAAGATGGATGCTTTAGAGTCTGTCATTTACGCTTTGCTTGAGGCAATTAGAGAGGCTGCTATTTTATTAGAGCCATTTATTCCAAAGACAGCTGAGTCAATTTATAACCAATTAAATGTAACTAAAACAGGCTTTGATGATTTAGCCTTTGGAACAGTTCAAACGTATGAACTTGGTGAGGCTCAAATGCTATTTAAGCGTATTGATCATAAGGATATTGTTGCTAAGCTTGAAAAAATGAAGCCTCAAGTTGAGATAAAAGATGCTAAGCCATCAAAACCATTAATTACGATTGATGATTTTGATAAATTAGAATTATGTGTTGGTAAAATACTAGAGGCTAAGAAGCATCCTAAGGCTGATAAGCTATTAGTATTTAAGGTTGATGTTGGTACTGATGTACGTCAAATTGTATCAGGTATTTCTAAGTGGTATGATCCTTCAGATTTAGTTGGTAAGAAGGTTGTAGTTGTGAAAAATTTACAACCAGTTAAGCTAAGAGGCGAGGAGTCATGTGGAATGCTTCTTTGTGCTGCTGATGCTGCTGATGAAGAATTGGAACTTTTAAATGTTTCAAAGCTTAACCCTGGAGACGAAGTAAGATAGTTATGAGGTATACAAAAAAACAAGCCTTAGATGATTTATTTAGACTTGGTATAGTAATTATTTCAAATGCTATTTTAGCTATTGCAACGGTATGGTTTTTAGAACCTGCAAGATTATATTCTTCTGGTGCTACAGGTCTTGCACAGTTCATTGTGCGTTTGATTGAAAAATGTGGTGGACATTTTAATTTAGGTTTAATGATCTTTATTGTAAATGCTCCGATTGTAGTTGTAGGCTGGAGGTATGTTTCACATAGATTTGCTATCTTTTCAGCCGTTGCAATTGTTGTAAATTCTTTGTTTACAGCCTTTTTAAAAGGAAGTCCCTTTAGTTCATTAAGTGAAGATATAATAATTACAACGGGGGCTATTCCTAACTATGGTGGTATTCTTACTCTTGCCATTTTTGGAGGTTTGCTTGCAGGCTTTGCATCAGGACTTGCTTTAAAGTTTGGAACATCTACAGGTGGTATTGATATTATTGCTCAAGCATTTGCATTACATAAAGGTATTTCCATTGGCATTTTTACATTAGCCTTTAATGTTATTATCGCTGTTGTTGGTGGTGGAATATTACAGGGAAGCTTTATTGTAACGTTATTTACATGTGTTAGACTTATTTTAAATAGTCTTGTTATGGACAAAGTTCATACAGCTTATACCTATACAGCTTTAAATATTTTTACTACTAGTGGTGAAAATATTTCTAAAGAAATTTTAGATACCTTAAATCGTGGTTGTACAATATTTAAAGGAACTGGTGCGTATACGCATCAGGAACATACTGAGCTTTATTGTGTGTTATCAACTTATGAGGTTGATAAAGCTATTAGTATAATAAAAAAATATGATGATCATGCGTTTGTTGTAATTGCACCAATTAAAAAAGTATCGGGTAATTTTATAAAGAAAACGATTGTTTAATATTAAGTTAAAATGAAAAAGCAGTGTTTGTAGCACTGCTTTTTTTGTAGTCATGGTGTTATTGTGATTGCGCTATATATAATCTCTAAAGATGACCATCACGACGACAATGATTAGTCGTTAAATTATTCTTTTAAATTTCATTTTCTATAAAATGAGAAAAGGGCAGTGCTACCAATACTGCTCTTTTTCTTTACTATATAGTAAACTGTGACTTTTCTGGTTCTGTCACTAGTAGTATATGCTATTTTATGATAATATCAATAGTAGAGAAAAAGCAAAAAAATTTTAATTGAAAAAGTAGATTTTTGAGAAAAAGTTATTAAAAAGCATATTTTGTTTGCCTCAAATTGATGTATTGTATATAAAAAATAAAGTTTACAAAAGTCGTTGTAAACAAAGCGTAATTTTGATATACTATAGATGTCCCAGTAATGGGAATAAATTTTATACAGGAGCAAAGACAAAATGAATTTTTTTAGTTCTAAGGAGACAAAGAACTAGAAAGGAGGTACTCTTTGGAGTATCTTATTGTCTTAGTGATAATATTGTATATATTATCAAAAGACGATAATGATGGCAATAATTCTTCTAAAAAGAAGAAATAGCCATCATCTAGCCTTTGTTTCCTTGTAAAATGAGAAAAGAGCAAAGGTCGCACCCTTTGCTCTTTTTGTTTACTATATAGTAAACGTGACATTATCTAGCCTTTGTCCACTAATAGTATATGCTATTTTATTTAAAATATCAATAGTTACTAAAAAAATAATTTTTGTGTTAATTGAAAAAGTAAATTCCGCTATGAATGGTAGAAACAAAAAATTAAATGTTCTAGTTAATAAATTCTAAATTATTAAACCAATAAGGAGTGTAAATAGTGGAAGAGTGATAATTGAAAATATAGTGGTAATCACTACACTAGATGCTGCAAGATCTTCATTATAATTAAACTTAATCGCAAAGATTGTGGTTATTGCAGCACAAGGACATGCTTCTAATATAAATACAATTTTAAGTAGGCTTGAATCAATATTAAGCTTTGACATTAAAAGTATTATAAAAAGGCAGATAGAAGGTATTATGATAAGTCTTGTAATAACCGTTAACCATAAATATTTATTTTTTAAAACAGGTTTGATTTTACTGCTTGCAATTATCATTCCGGTTATTATCATACTAAGAGGAGTATTCATATTGCCAATTAGGCTTAATGGAGATGATATTAGACTTGGAATTTTTATTTGAAAGAAGAATATAAAAAGTCCAAAAATAAGAGCATATAAAACTGGTGTTTTAGCTATGCTTTTCATAGCTAGCTTGATATTAAAGCTTCTGCTTACAATCATATAGCCAATTGTCCATAAAAGAATGTTAAACATGCTTACAAAGCTAGATGCATATATTAGACCTTCTTTACCAAACATTGCTTCTATAAGGGGAAAACCCATATAAGCAGCATTTGAAAATATTAAGGCAAATCTTAAGATATTCTTATCATCAATTTCCCAAAAATGAGTAATTATAAATGTGATTATTAATCCTATAAAAAGAAGAAGAATACTTGCTAGAAAGCTCCATAGAATATTAATTAAAATAGAACTGTCATAGGTTGTATTATAGGAATTAATAATCATACAAGGAACTACTAAATAAACTAGTAAGTTAGAAAATGATTTTTTTGCGGATAAATCAATTAGCTTTAATTTAACTAAAATAAAACCAAGTAGAATCATAATAAACATAATTCCAACTTGCTTTAATGATATAAGTGCTAAATCCATTTCAATAACCTTCTACAGTATTTTTTAAATGCTTTTTCATCATCTCTCGTGCAAGATTACAATCGCCTTTTATAATTGCATCTAAAATGCTAATATGCTCATTTATAGAAGCAATATATCTTTGTTCATTTTGCTTATTTGATAAAAACCTTATTCTTTGCGATAAATCCATTAAATGAGCAATATCTTTATTAATTAAATTATTATTTAATGATTGGGAAATGCTTAAATGAAATAATTTATCTATATCATCGCTATCATTAACGGGTGGCTTTGATTTTTTATTAAGCAATAAATTATTAAAATATTCTTTCCATTTGAGACAAAGGCTTTTATCCATAATAGGTGCAGCCTTAGAGCATATTTCGGGTTCTAACATTAATCTATATTCATATACCTGACTTACATCACTAAATGATATATTAGAAATAATTGTTCCTTTTCTTGGTATAATAGTTAAATATCCTTCGCTTGCTAATTTTAAAACTGCCTCTCTAACGGGTGTTCTACTAACTTTAAGCTTTGATATAATATCTGCTTCATTAAAGATACTTCCTGGTAATAAGTTGCCCGTAATTATCTCTTTTTTTATATAACTGTAAGTATCCATTTGTATACCTCCTGTGATATATCACTAGTATATCACCGAATATATTTGAAGTCAAATATTTAGAAAATCTTTTTAAATTTTATCTAATAAAAATTTACAAAAAAAGACAGTAAAAATAATGCTTTTATATTAAAAATATTACAAAGAAAGTAAAAATAAGCCTAGAGTTTGCTTTACTTTTTAAGGAAAAAATATGTTGATAAAATTTATTTTATAGTTAGTCATAATTACAAAAAACGACAAAAAAGTTAAATTTTCGTTATTTTAAAACCTTTTCAGCAAGTGCTTTTATTGCTTTACGCGTGCGCGTGTAGTATAATATCAGTGTAGTAGTGGAATTTATTTCCATTTTAAATTAGAAGAAAATCAAGCCTTTAGGAGGTTTTATTATGAAAAAAAATATATTTGCTAAAATGAAAAAAATGAAAGGAATATTAAGCACAATTTTGGTGCTTTCTTTTAGTGCAATTTTAGTCGGTGTTGGTGCTAAAGGTAATGTGGATGAAGCTGATAATAATTCAGCTCTTTTAGCTTCTGATGACTCAAATAAAATTGTTAGAAATGCTAGTACTCCTGCATGGAATAATCCTGATGATCCTGAGGGATATCCAAGTAGTCAATATGGGGTATACTATAATGAGCATTCTTATTGGTCATATGGTGGTGTTGATGACTATTGGAGTAGTATTTCAAATTCAATGAGCATAGCTTTTAAATGCCGTGATTGTTGGAGGTATAATGATTTTTCTATTTTTGCTATTAATGATGGTGTTACATCCTCTTCGAGCGATATAACTGTAAATAGTGATGGAACACATACTTTAACTATTCAGAATGCTTATCGTTGTGTTTATCAATGGGTTGAAAATTTTGTATATTTAGGAAATGGCTCCCCAATTGCTTTTTATGATTCAAATAAAGACGGAAAGTATATTTCTAGGATAAATTTTGTTAAAAATTCAAAATTACAGGTTGTTTCAAAATATGCATTCTATAATAATTCATATCTTGAGGAAATTGATTTATCAAATTGTACAAATTTAACTGGAATTGAAGATGGTGCCTTTGAAAATTGTGTTAATTTAAAAAAGGTAATTTTACCTGATAGTGTTGTTTCTATCGGTAAAAATGCATTTAGAGGTTGTACAAAACTTGAAAGTTCAAATAATACTCAAATTTTAAATCTTAAGAATGTTACTTATATTGGACCAAATGCTTTTTATGGCTGTAGCGGTACTGAATTTAAGACAATTAATTTACCTTCAACATTAGTTACATTAGGTACACAAGCTTTTTATAATTGTGAAAATCTAGAAGCTATTACAATTCCTGAAAGCGTTACACAGGTTGGTGATGCAACATTTTATGGTTGTCTACATCTGACACAAGCTAGGATTTATAATAAAACTCTTTCTGCTGAGGAATTTTCTCAATGTACATCGCTTGCAAGTGTAACATTAAATAACGAAATTACGGTTATACCAGAAAAGTGCTTTAAAAATTCGACCTGTACTAACTTGTACCGTACAATTGGAGCTGATGAAGAAAATCCTGATGGTAATGATACTATTCAAGGATTTCCACTAAATCTTGCTATAATTAAAGAAGAAGCCTTCTATGGCTCTTCCATTTTAAAGGTTAATCTTCCAGATGCAACAAAGACGGTTGGTAATAGTGCATTTGAAGCTTGTAAAGCAATTACAACTGTAGATTTAAATAAAATTACATCGCTTGGTGAACGTTCATTTGCTAATTGTGCTAGTACATCTTTAACCCAAATTACTATTCCTGAAACGCTTGTAGATTCAACCGAAGAAAATGGAAATACAGTCTTTGCAATTGGCTCACATGCGTTTGCAGAATCAGTCTATATAAATAGTGCTACAATTAACAATCATCAATTTGGTGAATATATGTTCGAAGGTTGTTCAAGCCTTTCTAATATTAAATTTAACCAGTTATCTCAAATAACAGAAGTAGCAGAGGGTACATTTAAGGATTGTACAAAATTTAACGATTTAGAATTATTTAAATCTAGTGCTTTAACTAAAATAGGCTCTTATGCATTTAGTAATACTGCTTACACTAATTTAACTGTTTTAAGTACAGTTAATGAAACAGGTGAATATGTTCTAGCTTATTCTAAAAAACTAACATCTTTAACTGTGAATGCTAAGCAAATTGGTGCTTATTTTGCATATCAATGTCCTTTACTTGATACAGTAACTATTGGTTCAAATGCTAATGTAACTGAAGCTAGTACTTCTCCAATTGGACGAGATGCTTTTGCAGGTAATGAAAAGTTGGTTAATATCACTCTTGATAATACAACTTACCTAGGTGAAAGAATGTTTGCAGATTGTGAAAAACTTAAATCTGTAACAATCCCCGCAACTGTTAAAGCAATTGAACCAGGTGTATTTAGTCGTGATGTATTACTTGAACATGTTGTATTTGAAAATACATTTGCTGGTCAAGATATGTTTGAATATTGTCAAAGCCTAAAGGCTATTGAAATTCCCAATTTTACGAAGCTTGATGATTATGCATTTAGAAATAGCTATCTTGAATCAATTGTTCTTCCAAATTCATTAGAGACAGTAGGTACTGGAGTATTTAGTAATTCATACCATTTAACTTCAATTACATTTGGAAATGGTATTATTGGTAATGAAATGTTTAAGGATTGTACAGCCTTAGAATCAGTTACAATTCCAGCAGGAATTACAGAAGTAAGAGCAAATGCCTTTGATGGCTGTACAAAACTTACAAATATCACTTTTGAAAACGATAAGATTGGTGATTACATGTTTGCCAATTGTACAGGCTTATATACAATCACAATTCCAACAAATATCACATCAATTGGTGAGCACGCCTTTGATGGCTGTACAGCATTAGGTACAGTTGTAAATGGTGTTAAAGGTACTATCAATAACGAGTCTAAGATTTGGTCAAATTATATGTTTGCCAATTGTACAGGCTTAACAACAATTACAATTGAAAATGCAAATAAAGATAAGCTTGGTGGATATGTTTTCTATAAAGATTCAGCTTTAACCGAAATTTATTATATATCAGATGTAATTAGTGAGCATATGTTTGATAGTTGTATATCTTTACAAAATGTATACTTTAAATTGAATGGTTCTGAACCATTAGTTAAAACAATAAAAAATAATGCCTTTGAAAATTGTCAAAGCTTGGCATCCATTACTATTCCATCATCAACAACTACTGTTGAAGATGAGGCATTTAAGGATTGCTTAAAACTTGCAACGGTTGAAATTGCAAAGGAAATACAATCCTTAGGTCAGGGACTTTTATATGGATGTAAAAAGCTTGTTTCTCTAACAATTCCATTTATTGGTGCAAGCCGTGCTACAAAGCTTAATTATGACACAAATGAGCATACACTTGGTTATCTTTTTGGAAGTGGTTGGGATGGAACTAATATTACACAAAACTACAGCAAAGATAATTCAATTGAATATACAATTCCAAATACATTGCATACGCTTGTAATTTTGGATGAGGAATATTATTCATATGGAGCATTATCTAATTTTAAACCAGTTCAAGCAATTACTCTTGCTTCTAATTCTCATTATCTTTCTGATTATGTATTTGCAGGATGTGAATCTTTATTAACTCTACAAATCCCTGTTGCTACAACAAAATTAGGATCCCATCTATTTGAAAATTGTACAACTTTAACAAAGGTAGCATATGAAACTGATACTACAAATAAGACGGCTATAACTGTTATTCCTGCATATATGTTTGCAGGCTGTACAAGCCTTGTTGACTTTGTCCCTTCAAATTCAACATTTGCTTCTGGTGCTATTTTACTTGAAAACATTAATACAATTGAAGAATATGCTTTCTTTAATTGCTCATCACTTGCTAAGGTTGGTTTAAATCATTCAATTACAGTAATACCAGAGCATTGCTTTGATGGTTGTGCTATGCTTACAAGATTTGCTGATATTAAATCAACAACAGAAGAAGAAGCTGATGGATTCTATCCAAATGTAGAAATTACAACAATTATGAATTATGCTTTTGCAAATTGCGATTCTTTCACAACTGTAACTATTCCTGCTACAGTTACAACTCTTGGTGAATTTGTATTTTCAAGCTGCGCTAAACTTATATCTGCTAACTTAGAAAATAATACCTTAAGTGATGGATTATTTGCAGAATGTGAAGCCTTTACTTCATGTTATATTAATCCTGAAATTACAGCAATTGGAGCGTATGCCTTCTATAATGATGATAATTTAATTCATTTTGGATTTATCGGTGAAGAGGAAGATGCAAATGGATTACAATTAACTCATAAGCTTATAACAATTGGAGCGTATGCCTTCTATAATTGTAACAAGATTGGTGAAGTTGAATCAGAATATCCTCTAATTATTGGCGGAAAAATTACAGTAATTGGAGCGTATGCCTTCTATGGTATGACTAAAATTGCTACATTTGTTATTCCTGATAATATAACATCAATGGGTGAAGGTGTAATGAGTGGTTGGACACATCTTGAAAATATTACGCTTCCATTTATAGGAGAATCTACAAGCGCAACTGGAATTAATGGTGTATTTGGTTATATGTTTGGAAAAACGGTTGTCGACGGAATTGAAGCTACTAATCAACCATATCAGTATAATGGAAGCTATAGCTGGACAAAATATCAAAATTTCTATATTCCTAAAACAATTAAGACAGTTACAATGTCAAATAAGTTAACAAGAATACCTGAGTTTGCATTTGCATCATGTTCATTTATTACAACTTATAATTTTCCAACTAAGACTAATTTTATAATTGAAACATATGCCTTAGCTAAAAATACACAATTAATTACGCTTGTTATTCCTAACAACTGTGTTAGAACTGATTATGGAATGCTATTTGGTGATTACAATTTAGTTGAACTTACTATGCCTCATGTTGGTCAAAATATAAATTCAACAGGTAATGCTGGTAAGATGGGATATATTTTCTCTGATATCAAATATGATAACTCTTATGAAATATCAGGTGACTACGGATATGGATATGCTCCAACATCATTAATTAAGCTTCATGTTACAAATGAATCAACTATTATTTCATATGGAATAGGCTACTGGTATAGACTTCAAGAACTAGAAATTAGTGATTCTGTACAGGTAATTAATTACTATGCATTTTATAGGCTATATGATTTGAAAAAACTAACAATTCCATTTGTTGGATATTCAAGAACATCTACAGGACGTGATGGTACATTAGCTTATATTTTAAATGGATATGATAGTAGTTCTGGTCAATATGCTGTTACACAATATTATAACAATAATGGTAAAATTCAAACTTATGGTACATATTATTTGCCAAAGAATTTCGCAGAATTAAATGTAACAGATGCAACCCAAATTGCTGTTGGTGCATTATCCAATATTACTTCTTTAAAGAAGGTTACTTTAAATGAAAATAACGCTAAAAATAAAGGTATTTTATCAGTAGGAGCATATGCATTCTACAATTTGAATCAGCTTGAGGAATTAACAATTCCAACCAGTGTAAAGAATATTGGTGAACATGTATTTGAAAAGTGTACAGGACTTCAAAAGCTTACTGTTCCATATATTGGTCTTGATAAGGATAATTATGATGATGCTTCTTCAAATGAATTTGGTTTATGGTTTGGTACTGAAGCAAATGCTGCATCAAATGCTGTAAAACAATATACATATAAGGATTCATCATCTACAAGCTACTATATTCCTGCTTCTTTAACAGAAATTGTAATAACTAATGTCAAAAAATTAGCAAGTTATGCTTTCTATGGTATGACTCAACTTACAAATGTAAAAATTGAGAGGAATGAATATTCAACAATTGATTGCGCTTCATTTGGAAGCTATGTGTTCTATGGTTGTACAGGTCTTACAACATTTGCAATACCTGAAAAACTAGAAACTCTCGGTGTTTCTATATTTGAAAATTGTACAGGTTTACAATCTGTATCATCAGGTAATAATTTCACTACAATTGGCCAAAGAATGTTTGCTGGTTGTACAGGCCTATATAATTTTGATTTTAAGGATCATATTGAAATTATTGATGATGAAGCATTCTATGGTTGCGTTAACCTTGGTGCTAAAACTTTAAACGAGCTATTCCCTGATAAATATCAAACTACAACGGAATCTTCATCAAGAGTTAATTCAATTGAATTAAATAAGGTTACGACAATTGGATACGCAGCATTTTATGGATGTACATCTTTAGTTAATTTAACATTCAATGAAACATTAACAAAAATTGGTGATAATACGATTCACCAAGATACAACTAAATCTCAAGAGAAGGAAATCCAAGGTGTATTTGAGGATTGTATTAATCTTGAATCAGTTATTATGAATAATATCATTTTAAGCGAAAGAATTTTTGCAAATGATGCTAGGTTAAATAATTTTGTTGTTAAAGAAGGAACAAAGATTATTCCTATTCAAGCATTTATTAATTGTATAGGATTAACAAATATTACACTATCATCAACTCTTGAAGAAATTCAAAAGGAAGCATTTAAAAATTGTGAAAATCTTGAAAGTGTCAACTTACCTGAAGGACTTATCACAATTGGTGATAATGCCTTTGAAAACAGTGGTTTAAAGTATGTTATCCTACCATCGACTTTAGGTACAAATACTGAAACTGTAAATGGTTCTATTGGCGAATATATTTTCTTAAATAATACTAAGCTTAAGAAGGCGGTTTTAAGAAATGCTTTAGTTGGTGTTGGTATGTTTAAGAATTGTACAAATCTTAAAAATGTATTCTTGAATTACGGTATTGTAACAATTGAACAAGAAGCGTTTATGAATACAACTAACCTAACACTTGTTGCACCAATCCTTGCATATCAAGCAATCGCTGAAAGCTTAGACGATACAACATCATCTGATATTAAGGTTGAATTCCCATTGGCTGGTGAGAATAATAGTGTTGTAACTGTTAAAACAATTAAAAAATCAGCATTTGAAGGTGCTGAATCCATTAACAATTTAAATTTAAATTATATTGAATTAGTTGAAGATAGAGCTTTCTATAGCTGTAAAGCAATTACATCATTGAGCCTACCTGCTATGTTTAATGCCTCTGGTGCAAAATATGTTTTTGCAGAAAATATTAATTTAAGAGATTTAACAATATTAACACCAAATCTTGGTAAGTTTATGTTCTTTAATGACGTATCACTTGATAATGTTACTTTGATTGAGGATACTATTACAGCTCCTGAAAGCGCATTTGATGGCTGTACAAGTCTTACTACTTTGCAGCTTCCATTTAGCTTACTTAATATTGAAAAGAGAGCATTTGCTCAAACCGCAATTCCTACAATTGAAATTCGTGAGATGATTAATAGATTAGGTGATGAAGCATTTAAGGATGCAACATCATTAGTTTCAGCCTATATTTATGCATCATTTACTGAGGATTCACAATATTTCGGTACAGGTGTATTTGAAGGCTGTACATCTTTAGAAACGGCATGGTTCTATTACGCTCTAACAAGAATTCCTGATAATACGTTTAATGGGGATTCTAGGCTTACAAATGTATCACTAATGACAACAAAACCAAGTTATGTAATTAATGATAGTGATAAACCTTATTTGAATGAATCAACCTGGACATATTGGGTATTAAATCCAAAGAAGGTTGCTCAAGATACTAAGATTTCTGCATTAACTGATTTAGGACAAACATTGTCAATTGGTGATAATGGAAATTGGTATGTTAACGATGAAGATACGGGCTATAAAGCATATACTTCAACAGGAAATATTAATATTCAAAATTACTATTATTATATAGGCAATACAAAAGCCATGTATAATGGCAAAGGAATATTATCTATTACAAGTACAGATGCTGATTATAAAATTTCCTCAAACCGTACATGGGAAATTATGGACGAAAACGGAAATTGGCAGGATACTAACATTAAAGCTTATACGCAAAGAGAAATAAGTATTACAAAGGGTGACGCATCTAAAGGTGATTTTAACTATTATGTTAATGGCGAAAAGTCATCTAATGAATATGTTACATTTTATAGTAACCGTTTAACTAAGCAAAATAGAATTTGGTATATTGATGGAATTTCAACTGATATTTTAGCGGAAACTATTACTATTCCATCTTCTAAATCGTATTATGTTCTTGATGGTGTTGTAACAAAATATGTTGATGAAGGACGCCTAGGCGATTTTAGTCAAGCTGATGGTAATTATACAATGATTACAACTAAAGCATCAAATGCTGAGGATTCGACAGAGATTGATACATATTACTATAATTATAATGGACAAAAGACAGATTATATTTTTAGAACTGTTACAAGAAAAGGCGATACAATTCAATCTGATGTTCTAACAAATACAAATGTTCAAAAGGTTGGCTACTACTTATTTAATAATGTAAGAAGCTCTTATATGGTAGGTGAGAATGACATCTGGACGGATGTGAATGGTAAATATGCTTTAAATGATGTAGTTACTGATTACGATGTATCATACACTGAGATAAATAGGCCTAAGTTTGATAATACTTTAATGGTTTGGTATCGTGCTGATGGTACTGAGCTTCAAAAGGGTTATATCATAAATGAAGGTGTTAAATCATTTACTTATGACGACTATAATTTAAAGATTGATGGCAACTATATTTTAGTTAATGGTCAAAAGGTTGATGCTTATGAGGTATCTAGTATAAAGCCATCTTATAAGACTATTGTTACAGGAGACAATGTAACTAATAACGATTTATATTGGTATGTCGGAACTGAAAGAACAAATGTAAAAGCTTATAAGAACAATAATCTTCAATCTGAAATCATAAATGAAAATGATAAATATTATTGGTATATTGATTCTAAAAAGGTATTAGAGATTGCAACTCCTTATAAGAATTTTGCCGATAGAAAATGGCATCTTAATGATAATGAAAAAAATGATTTAACAATTGAAATTTATCACAATTCAGTTAATAGAACGCCTGAAGCAAGTGTAGGAAAGAATAATTATTGCTGGTATATAAACGGTATTAATTCAAACATTTCATCAATTAAGGAATTTATTCCAGTTAGCGAAATTGCATTTATTTGGAATCAAGAATTCAGCAAATCAGGTGATTTACCTAGCAATTTTATTGAGGTTGGTGCATATTCGTTTGCCGGAACTACAAACCTTAATTATGTTAATTTAAATGGAATTCAAACTGTTGGTGAACATGCATTTGATGGCTCAGGATTACTAGATGTAACTATTCCTAATTCATTTGAAGAAGGACAAATAGGTGGTTATACATTTGCTAATAATAAGTCTTTAGATTCAATTACATTTGAAACTACTGTACTTGCCCCTCACATGCTAGAAGGATGCACAAGCTTAACTGCAGCTACTCTTGTTGAAGGTGTGACTGAGACACCAGAGGGATTATTTAAAGGATGCACAAGTTTAAGTAAGGTGGGTCTTCCATCGACTTTAACGCGACTTGGTGATTATACATTCTATGAATGTAAAGCCCTTAAGAATAATGAATGGACTTCTATTATTATGCCTGGTCAAACAACAACTGATGGTATGGCAAAAGAGGCTGGTAATTTACTTGAAATTGGGGCCTATGCATTTGCATATTCAGGAATTGTACGCATTAAGATTCCTGCATCAACAAATATAATTGGTAATGACGCATTTGCATATTGTGTTGATTTAGCTGAAATTATTTTTGAAAATACAACTCTAGGAGAAGAAATGCTTCTTGGTTGTACAGGCCTTGAGCATTTAACACTTCCAGAAGGTATTACATCAATTGATGCGGGTGCTTTTGCAGACTGTGTTAAGTTAATATCTGTTAAATTGCCTACAACTCTAACATCAATTGGTAAGGGTGCATTTAGTGGTTGTATGAGTATTGAAATAATGGAATTACCATTTATTGGTCAAGCTAAGGGTACTTCAGTTGGTGAAGAGGCTCTTCTTGGATGGATTTTCTCGACAACAACTAATACGGATGCTATTAATGGTGTAAATGGCAAAAAGCCAATGGTTAATGTTTCACAAATATATTCTCTAAATGGTGAAAAATCAACGGTTGATTATTATATTCCAGCTGGTTTAACATCACTTCGTATTTATGGTGAAAGTGTAATTGGTTATGGTGCTTTTAGTGATATTACAAGTCTTACTAATTTAGTAATTAATGATAATGATATTACTGCAATTGGCGATTATGCTTTCTATAACTGTAGCCATTTAACGAATTTAGTTTATACTAATGATGACTATGAAATTGTAAATCATGTTATGACTATAAAGTCTAAGGATTATAATATTAATCTTATGCCTGGTATTATAACAATTGGTAATTATGCTTTCTATGGATGTAGTAATATTGAATCTATTAGAATGGAAGGCAATGTTACAACAATTGGCGATTACGCATTTGCGAAGTGTACAACACTTGCAAGAATTAATAATACATTAGATTCAGCTAGAGCTACTATTTTAGCTGATAAGACATATACCTATAAGAGTGTTGAGTATCAAGGTAGCGAGGATATTATCTATGATTTAAATATTTTAGATGGTGTAACATCTATTGGTACTTACGCTTTTGATAGTAACTTATATCAATATGTTAGAATTCCAAATTCAGTTACTTATATGGGACAAGCATTATTTGCGAATATGCCTAATATTATTGTTCTTTCAATTCCATTTGTTGGAAGGGAAAATCCAAAAGCTGATAGAAGTGATGAGCTTACTCAAAGTCAAATTTATACAATTGCGTATATGTTTGGTCGTGAGGCATATGATGGTGGATATAAAGTAGATCAAATTAAGGATGGAGCAGATGATAGGAATTTTGCTAACTTTGCAGGTAATACATCATATCTTCCTTCATCTTTAAAAACCTTGTTAATTACAAACGCAAATGGTATTAAACGTAATGCCTTAATGAATTTAACTACAATTGTAAATTTGGAAATTAATGATTCAATTAATTATATTTACCAGGCTTCAATGTATAACATGGGTAACTTGAAATATATTAAAGTTCCATTTACAGGACATACTTTAATTAAGGATGAATCTAATCCGTGGGCGAGCTTACCTTCTACAAACTATAATTATGGTTTCTATACTGCTCCAGGCATTTCTTATTATAAATCATTTGGTTATTTCTTCGGCGAATGTTCTGGTAGTGTTGGCGACTGGTATCGTTCTTATTATCATTATGAGAATGACCCTTATTTGCATAATACATACTGGCTATCGAATTTTATTCCTGGTGTTGAACGTGTTGTATTAACCAAGGAAACGCATTTATATTCTTACGCTTTTACAAATGCTCAAAAGTTAAAATCAATATATTTGCCAGAAACCTTAAAAACGATTGGTTCGAATGATTTCCCAACAACCAATAGTAATACAGGTCATGTAGATGACTTGACATATAATTATGATGGTGGATATAATAATGATTCTCCACAAGTTAATAATTCGTATGGATTCTATGGATCGTGGCGTTATTATAGAAATGTATCTGTAGCGTTCTATAATTGTACATTACTTGATAATTTGGTTTTACCAACTAAATTGGAATCAATTGGTACATTTACATTTAATAGATGTACATCTCTTACAAGCATAACACTTCCTGCAAGTGTTACAAGCTTAGGCGAGTCTGTTTTTGGATATTGTACATCACTTGAAACTGTACGAATGGAAAATAAGATTATTGGTATATTAATGTTTGATCATTGTACTAATCTTAAAACTGTAAGTACAGCTTATCGCTTTGATTCAATTGCTGAACAAGCATTTACAGCTTGTACAGCCCTTAAGAATTTCTTATATGATGGATGTGGTGAAACTGAAGGATTCCATTTATCACCTAATGTTCAAATTGGCTTCCAAGCATTTAATGGCTGTACAGCCATTACGAATGTTCATATTGTAATGGACGTAAGAACAAGCGAAAATGGACTTTCGTACGATGCTCCATATATTGGAACACGTGCATTTGCTGATTGTACAGGTATTGTTAATGTCGTTGTCGATGGTGGAGAAATTGGATATAATGCATTTGCAAATTGTACATCCCTTGAAAATGTTCATGTTAAATCTGGTATTATTGGTTATGGTGCTTTTGGATATTTCTATTTTGAATATGGTTATCATTGGCATGATACTAGAACATCTTATAATAAGTTAACTAAATTAGTATCAGTTACATTAGATGAAGGTGTTACGAAGATTTATCAGGACGCATTTATTGGAACAGGTATTACAAGTATTGTTATTCCTGCGAGTGTTGAAGAAATCGGTAAATATGCATTTGGAGATTGCGATTCTTTAACTTCTGCAACTGTAAAGAATAAGATAATTGCACCTTACCAATTTGCAGAATGTGATAATCTTGAAAGTGTTTATTATGATGCTAATAATCTAGAATCAGTAGGTTCTCACGCATTTGGCCATGATCCTTTAATGAAAATTTTTAGACCATATAACTTAAATGATATAAAAGGCTATAATGAATCTGATTATAAGGTTACTATCGATGGGGTTGAAGACTTCTTTGATGTAATTATTTTGAGTAATATTACAACTGGCAATGGACTATTTACAGGATATTCAACTGAAGGATATGCTGATGATGAAACAAATTATTCTAATAACGGAATCTTTAATCATGAAACACAAAATACTGGAGTTGTATCAGCTAAGATTTTAAATGATAAGATTGGAAATCATTATTTCTATAATGCTAAGTCATTAAAAGTAGTAGAGGTATCACCTTCTGGTGTTGCGATTGGAACAAGTGCATTCTATGAAAATACTGCTCTTGAACGTATATATTATGCAAGCGTTCTTGATGATAATTCAACTTTCGATGGAATTAAGCTTCCAAATAATACTACAATTGGTAATTATGCTTTCTATGATTGTAAGAGTGTAAATAATCTTGTTACAAGAAATGTTTCAATTGGAGCTTTTGCCTTCCAATTATGTACAAGCTTAAAGTCCGTTAATATATTTAGTGGTAGTATTGGAAATTATGCATTCGGTCCAACTACGTATCGTGATTATGAATCTTCAGCAGGCGATAATGCGTTGACAAACATTACTGAGCTAGTTTTAGGTGAAGGTGTATATTCAATAGGTGATTATGCATTTGCTGGAATTAGAATTTCAAATTTAGTTTTACCTAAATCATTAGGTACGACTATTGGTGATACTAAAGGTGTTGTTGGTTCATTTGCTTTTGCAAATATTACAACCCTAAAAACGTTAGATATTAAAGGTCAAATTATAGGACATTATATGTTCTATCGTAATACTGCTTTAGCAACTGTAACCTATGATTCATCTAATTCTTTGGATTACATTGGATATTATGCATTCTATAAAGATATAGCATTAACAACATTTACATATAGCGTAGAAGAAAAGAACTATTTTGTCATTCCTGAATCAATAACTACCTTTGGTTTAGATGGTTATAGTAACTCAGGTGCATTTAGAAATACAGGAGTTGTTACGCTTGAACTTTTAACAACTGCAACAGGACCTTACCTATTTGAAGGATGCTCTAATTTAACAACTGTATATTTAAATGATGAAATTAAGACTATCTCTACATATCAGTTCTATAATGATCAAAAGGTTCATTTGCTAATTAGCAATAAATATAAGGATACAATCAATGCTGGATTTAATTTAAGTGAAAGTATTGTAAGAATTGGAAGTTATGCATTCTTTAACTTCTATGATGAGGCGATGAACTCAATTGATATGGAGCATAATACTAATCTTGAAATAGTTGAATATGCTTCATTTGGTGGTTGGAGAAATTTAAGACGTGTTGTAATGCCATTTGTTGGATATCAATATGGAGTGTACAGTGGTGTTGAAAATGGAGCTAATAGGTTTGACCATACTTTCTCATCAGGAGATAGTGATTCAAATTATTATGTTTCGGCTACATATTGGATGCCAAAAATAGAATATGTAAGAATAACAGCTGATACTGCTCTTGGTCAATATGCATTCTATCGTAATTCAACAATTGAGACTTTAATTTTGCCAAATACACTTAATAGTATTGGTCTTGATTTACTTCGTGGTACAACTAATCTACAAAATCTTACAATTCCATTTGTTGGTAATACACGTGGAATTACAAATAAGGTAGAAGCTACTTTTGGTTATTTCTATTATAATTCTGAATCTTCAATTGAAACTATTATGCAATACTATGTAGCGCCTAATACTTTACCAGTAAATGGAGAAGGTGTATTGCTTTCAGATTTAAAGGCTTCAAGTAGCCTTGATGAATCAGATATTGACTTTAGTTATGCTAGTGATGTTTTAGCCTCAAGTTCTAATGCTAATAAGGCTGTAACTACAACTGATAGCGATGGTAATAAGCATTATGTTCCTGTTGGTACATATCATAGTGAGGTAACTGTAGGTTATGGATATATCCCATCAAGAAATCTTAAGATTGTATCTATTACAGATGAAACAGTAATTGGTACTGGTGCATTTATGAATTTCTCACATATTGAGCAAATTAAATTAAATGATAAGATTACATTGATTGATAAATATGCCTTCTTTAATTGTACTTCACTTGGTTGTGTTGATATTGGAGATAGTGTGAATAATCATGACCATGAAATTGGTCAAATGTGTAATGAATTTAATGTTCCTACAAGTATTGTAGAAATTAGTGATTATGCTTTCTATAATTGTAGTTCGTTTACAAGCATTAATTTACCTAGCCATATTATGACTCTTGGTAATTTCTCATTTGCTTCATGTAATGGAATTACAACCTTAACTATTCCTGAAACGTTAAAAACAGTAGGAAGCCATTCATTTGCTAATTGTAAGATGCTAACTGGTTCAATTGATTTTAAGGGTCAAGCCTTTGGTGAATATATGTTTGCAGGATGTGATGGAATTGAAAGCCTTACTATTCAAGATAGTATGACAGAAATTCCTAATGGTGCCTTCTATAATTGTAATAAGCTTGCTGATGTTACATTCCAAGGTTCATTTAGAAAGATTGGATCATATGCTTTCTATAGCTGTTCTGCCTTAAAGAATATTGAATTTAAGAGTACGGAATCAATTGGTGATTATACCTTCTATAAGTGTACTACATTATCAGAGATAATATTGCCAGAATCATTAACTTCAGTTGGTACACACGTATTTGCAGAATGTTCAACATTACGTAAGGTAACCTTGAATAATACTGTATTAGGAAAGTATATGTTCTATAAGTGTGTTACACTTGGTGGATATGATAAGTCAGAAAATAAGGCTTTAAATCCAATTATATTTGCTGAAGATACAACCGTTATTCCGGGTTGGTGTTTTGCATATTGTCATGAGCTTTCTGAGGTTAAATACCCTTCTTCCTTACAATTGATTGAAGATTATGCTTTCTATGAGTGTAATATGTATCTTAAAGAAGTAAAAATTCCAGATGGATGTGAGGTTTTAGGTGAGCATGCCTTCCATCAATGTACAAGCCTAACAACTATTTATCTTTCTGCTAGTATGGAAACGATTAAGTCTTATGCCTTCTATGGATGTATAAATATTCAGGAAATTGTTGTTCCTCAAGGAGTAAAGATTGTCAGTGATTATGCTTTTGCAGAATGCTACGAGTTAACTACCATTAAAATTCCATCTTCAGTTACATATATTGGTCGTGGAGCATTATATGGTTGCGTTAAGCTTGAATCAATTTTCTTACCATTTGTAGGTGCATATAAGGGTGGCTCTCGTGATGATGCATCACTATTTGGTTATATATTTGGTGGCTTAAATGATACATATATAGCTGCTGATGGTTCGATTAATAACATGACATACGTTCAATCAAATGCTAGTTCCTTCTGGCAATTTGAGCAAAGATATTATAATGTAAGAAGCTTTGATAGTAATTTTGCACCTATTGCAATTACAAAAGAAGATGAAAGTAAGGAATTACATTCAACATTATATTATGTACCAAAGACATTAAAGACAGTTAACATTACAAATGAAACTGTATTTGGATATGGTGCATTTATGAATTGTGATTGGCTTCAAAATTTCTACTATCATTATATTGATTATTCTGATTATAATTTTGCAGGAAATTATAGTGCAATTCCTGATGAACAAGTTACAACCATTACAAAGATTGATGATTATGCATTCTTTAACATGGGTGGATTATTAGGGTCTTCATTCCAAAGAAATGGCAACAAACAAACATCAGCTATTGCTTTACATGATGATGCATCAACAAATAATACATATGGATTCTTTGGTACTGAGGAATATATTGGAGATTATGCATTCGCGTTAATTGACAATGAAAACTTTATTAATTTGGTACTACCAGCGTCTTTAACATATATTGGTAAATATTCATTCTCTAATTGTGCTAATCTTGAAAGTGTAAGTGTTAAATCAAATATTTTAGGTACTTATACATTTGGTTATTCACCTAAGCTTAAGAATGTAATATTTAATTCTGATATTGAAACCTTAGATGAAGGCGTATTCTTTGAGTGTAAGCAGCTATTTAATATCGAATTAACAGATAAGATTAAGTATATTAATGATTATGCATTCTATAATTGTGATAGCCTTGGTACTTTAAATAGTACTGGCACAATTGATTTAAAGAGTGTTGAGCATTTAGGTAGTTATGCATTCTCTGATTGTGATTCGTTAATTAATATTACAATACCAAACTCAGTAATTAAAATTTTATCTCATACATTTGAACACTGTATTTATTTAGAGAAGATTACACTTCAAAATGCTTGTATGGGATCATATATGTTCGCATTTAATGATTCACTTGAAACAGTAAGCATTCCTTCAAGTATTGTCAAAATTGATGATCACGCGTTTACATATTGTGCTAATTTAAAGAATGTAGAATATGCATCTAAGATAATTGGCGATTATATGTTCTATGGTGTTGGTCGTGGAAGCGCAGGATTTACATTCAACTTTAATACTGAGGATCTACCTGATTCAAATGTAACTAATTATGTTTATATTACATCAGATATTACTAGGGTCGGTGAATTTGCCTTTGCTTTAATTAGTGAAGTAGAAACAATTAAGTTTGAAAATGTAAATGATAAGGCTGCAAATCAAGGTGATGCTTCTGAAAATAATTATTTAGGAGACTTCGCCTTTGCCTTCACATCTATTACAGAAATTGAACTTCCAAATTCAGTTACATATATTGGTGAGGGATTAGTTGCTGGTTGTCAATTGCTTGATACTATAACCCTTCCATTTGTAGGAAGTAGACTTGGTAATGAAGGGGTTAAGCAGTCATTATTTGGATGGATATTTGGACAAAATTCGGATGCTAATAATGCAAGATTTGTAGCTAAGTCTGTCTTTAGTGAAACATCACTTGCAAACGAAAAGGATGCTCAAATTTATGCACCTGAAGAAAATAATAAGGATTATGAACCAGAATACCATTATGGTAATTCAATTGAATCTTCAACAAAATATAGCTTTATTAAAGAATTTGATGCTTTAGCTGAATTTAAGAAGATAGGTCAAAATACAACATTACAAAAGGCTTCTGATGTATTACAATATGAATTCTTTATTCCTGATAATTTAAGAAATATAACAATTATAAGAGAAACAATTATTGGATATGGTGCATTTTATAATATGCATAATGTTAAGGTTATTAATTTGCCAACTGACGAGAGAAATACTTTAACACAAATTGCTATGTACGCCTTCTATTATGATTATAATTTGACAAATATGTTTGTGCCTAATTCAGTTACAAATATCTCTATCAGTTCGTTTGCGGGATGTGTAAGACTTCAAAGTATGACATTACCATTTGTTGGTACCTCTCGAGGCAGTACTTTATCTTCAGCTTCTGTATTTGGATATATATTTGGTCAAAATCCATATATGTCAGATACTGATGTAGTGCAAGAAATTCAGCTTGTTCAATATGATGAAGCTGGAAGAGAATTAAAGCTTCAAGCTACTGAACAGGTATTTACTAATGTGCCAAGAAATCCTGGTGAAAGTACATCTGTAATATATTATATTCCAGCAGCTTTAAATACTGTTACCATTCGTAGTGAATCCCATATTGGATATGGTGCCTTCATGAATTGCTCAATGCTTGAGCATGTTAACCTATATTCGGATAAGGATTTTGATTCTAACGGAAATATCGTTATGACTGTTCAAGAGATTGGTCATTATGCTTTCTACGGTTGTATGGGACTTCGTGAAATGTATATTCCAAGGAATGTAACAATTCTTGAAAGTTATACATTTGGAAATTGCCATAACATTGAGCAAATATCTCTTCCGATAGGTCTTACTAAAGTAGGCGAAAAAGCCTTTATGAACTGCGTTAGCTTGAGAAATTTAGTTATTCCTAAAACGGTAACTGATATTGGTGCTTCAATTGATGGTGAATATAATGGTGCTATTTTTGAAGGCTGTATGTCTCTTGAAAATTTATCAATTCCATTTGTAGGTCAAAAGGCAATCAAATTAACAGATGAGGATCCATCTGCATATTCAGGTCTTGGCTGGTTATTTGGTTCGACAAAGCCTGCTTATGATTTATATTCTAAGAGAATGCTTCTAAATAGGTTTAAATATGATGAGGTAAGAGCATATATTACGCAAACTCTTAAAGAAACATATGACGAAAAGTATGAAAAGCTTCTTGCTCGTTATGTTGAGAACTATAATAAGACAGTTGATGCTTCAAATGTAATTACTATAGAAGATGTTAACGATTCTATTAAGTCAGCATTAAGAGAAGATGCGTATGATGAAATCTTTGAATCTATTTTAGATAGTAGTGATGAAACAATCGAAGGTTTATATGATGATGCTCGTGAATCATTCATAAAGGTTAATTTCTACGAAGTTTTACAGCGTGATTCCGCTTTAGCAACACAAGAGACTAAGTTCTATGTTTCAGAATCTATCTTAAATATTACTTTAACAAATACATATGTAATTGTTTGGGATTCATTTAAGGATTGTAAAACATTACAGGTTGTAGATGTTACAGCTTGTGAGGATATGCTATCTTATATTGGTGAGTATGCTTTCTATGAATGTGTTAATTTAAAGGCCTTTATTCAAGGTGCTGATGAGACAATTTATGAAGGAAGAAACCTAAGAAAAGCTATTGAAACACATGCAAATACAAATTATATGGGAGATGCAGTTTATACTCCAAATCCTACTGATGTTAAATTTATTGGTCAATATGCCTTCTATGATTGTAAGCTATTAAGTCATTTTGAAATGCCATCTAAGATTGAAACAATTGGACAGTATGCCTTCGCAAAGTGCCAATCATTAAGAAAGATTGTAATTCCAAAAACAGCTGGAAATATAGGTAAATCATATATTGGTGATCATACTTTTGATTCTGCTGGATTAACTGATATTGATATTAAAAATACTATAATTTCTAATTATATGTTCTTTAATAATGATTCTCTTGTAAAAATTATAGTACCAGAATTAGATAGTGTAGGTATATATGCATTCGCAGATTGTGATGCATTAAAGAACATTTATTTCTATGATGACACAATGTCTGATGGAATGTTTAGAGACTGTGATAGCCTTGAAACGGTTTATGTTCCAATGTGGGTTACAAATGTTGGCGATTATGTATTCGCAGATTGTGATAAATTAATATATGTAATTCAGGATAACGGAAGAGCAACTGAGGATGGCTCAAGTAATACTGGTAATATTGGACAGTATATGTATATGAATGATATTAAGCTTCAACATGTATATTACACTAAGTCAAATGTAGCTTCAAATTTAACAAAGGATAATTATTATACTGAGCAAGAAAATAATGGAAAAGCGCTTTGGGTACTTGGATTCAATGATAATATTTCTGTTATTGGTCAATCAGCCTTTGAAAATTGTAGTAGTCTTGAAGAAATATTATTTACGCATAATGATAAGTATTCACGTATTATGAATCGTACATTCTATGGTTGTTCAAGTGTTACTGAGCTTAATTTCACATCTAATATTGAAATTATTGGTAATCAAGCATTCGCAAATTGTACAGGACTTTTAAATATTAATTTCTATTATGAAACTGAAGAAGGAAATACGCTTTCAAGTCTTAAAACAATTGAAGGATATGCTTTCCAAAATTGTCGAAATGTTATTAATCTTGTTGTACCAAATACTGTAACAGAAATTGATGAGGGTGCCTTCAATAATATGGTATCTCTTGATACAATTACTCTACCATTTGTTGGTAAGACATTTGAAATAACTGATTCAATTGATAGCTTATTTGGTTATATCTTTGGTATTGAAAAAATTGATGAGGATTTAACGACAAATCTTATATATCGAACTGATCAAAAGATATCATCAAATGGTGTTTATTCTTGTTATCTTCCTACAAGCTTAAAGCATGTAATTATTAATGGTCAGGATCAAACTAAGGTTAGATATGGTTCCTTTAGTGAATGTGCTAAGATTGAAACAATTGTAATAACTGATTCAGTTGATACAATTTATGATCAAGCCTTTGCGGGATGCTCTAGTCTTATGGAATTTAACATTCCAAATAGTGTTATATCAGTTGGTGCTTATGATTTTGATCGTTGTGTAAGCATAACTAATATTTCAATTGGTACTGGTGTTAGGACAATTGGTGAATACGCATTCAAGGATTGTATTTCACTTCCAAGCCTAGTTATTCCAAACAATGTTGAGTCAATTGGTAGAAATATCCTTTCAGGTACTAAGAATCTTGAATCATTATTCGTTCCATTTATTGGTAGCGAAAGAGGAAATAATAATTCTAAGGAATCTGTATTCGCTTATTTCTTCGATTTTGATGCTCCTCAAGCACCATATACTTATAATGATTTAAAGATTATTACAAATGAACCTGATACGACTAATTTCTATAAGACTGTACAATACTATCAATCAGAATATAGTGATGGATATTCAACTATGGAAACTTGGGGTTATATTCCAAGAAAACTCAAGATGATTAACATTACTGATGAGACAATTGTTGGTGTTGGTGCATTTATGCAAATGCAGGACGCAGTAACGATTAATCTTAATGAAGGAATTACCTTAATTGATGATTATGCCTTCTATAAGACTCAATCATTTAGAATAATGAATCCTGATAGTGATTATTCTGAGGAGAATATTAATACGTTTGGTATTAATATCCCAGTTAGTGTTACAACAATTGGTGACTATGCATTCGCCGATATGAATGCTCTTACAAGATTAAGAACGCCATCTCAAGATATGGAATTTGAAACATATGTCTTTGCATATAATCATAATTTAGTTAACCTAAAGCTTACTAATAAGCTAATTGGTGAACATATGTTTGATTCTTGTGATAATAAGAACTTTACTACCCTTGTAATTCCTAAGATTACACACAAGGTTTTGGCTAATATTTCTAATAATTCACCTCTTATTGCTATTGATGAAATTAATGGTGATATTAGACCATACGCATTTGCAAATTGTACAGGATTAACTACTATTTCATTTGAGATAGGAGATAATGATACTAATGGTGCTAACTATCTTGGTAAGTACATGTTTGCAAACTGTACTGGAATTGAAGAATTATATGTAACAGATAACATTAAATATATTGATGAAGCTGCATTATATATGACAACTAGCCTTCATACCTTAGTATTACCATTTGTTGGTGCTGAGGTTGGTATTGAGGGAACTGAAGAATCATTATTTGGTTGGATTTTCGGTTATAATGCGAGTGCAAGTTCTGATTTAGTAGAGCAGGTTACACAAATTAGAAATATTGATGACCATACATTTGATGTAATGACATCTATTCCTAAGGGTCTTGTTAATTTAACGGTAACTGATGAAACCGTAGTTGCATATGGTGCATTTAGTAATATTAAGACAATTACAAATTATGTATTTGATAATATTGATGTTTCTAATATTAACCAAATTAATAATCAAATTCTTGAAATTATTGGTGCATATGCCTTCTATAATAGTGGAATCACATATTTAAATTCTAAGTCTACTGGCGATACTATATCAGTATATAATATTAATATTCCTTCTAATGTAAAAGAAATTAGAACTCATGCGTTTGCGGATTGTCAAAATATTATTTCACTTCGTACAACTAGCACAATGAATGAGGACGTTATTTAAGATTATATATTCACAAACT